>JACCDW011298282.1_pt1 | contig 48448 bp, 53 predicted proteins | sample 7449781 | NCBI WGS metagenome assembly JACCDW01 (sample SAMN15323449, study PRJNA562643) | freshwater metagenome | isolation source: river surface water | place: USA:Blue River Watershed | collected 2017-08-18
CTATAGTCAACGGAGTTAATAACGTTGCTACAATATGTACAGATTATATGTATGTGTACATTGGTTTAGACGTTGACCCATTCGCTAGTTTTGTACCTGCAGATTGGGAACAGGTCCCCTTTGCTGTTAGATGTCAATCGACTGATGTTAACCTAAGTACAACTATTGGTCAGAACGTGAGTTATAATGATCTAGCAGATTTACCTAATCAAAATTTAAACACTACCGACAGTGTAGAGTTTGCAGACGTTACAACTCCGTCGATTACTAACAATAGTAACAGTTGGTTATTTGGTACAAATGGTAACTTAACATTCCCTATCGGATTAATCATAGAAGACTTCAGCGGATCACCAATGATACGGGCCGCCAATGGCCTAGCAGCAATATTAGGTGGAGCACCTGCGCTTGCGGGTGACGGCATTATCATCCAAGCAGGTAATGCTGGAGCAGATGATGGTGTGGATCCTATGACAGGTGCCAATGGCGGCGGTGTGGTAATCGCAGGGGGCGCCGGCACCGGACAATCCACCGGTGGAACCGTGACGATCTTTGGTGGTGCGGATGCTAATGGAGATTTTGCTGATGTCACGATAGGCAATGGTGCGGGACAATTTCACTTCTACGGTAACGGTACTTTAGAATTCCCATCTGGTGGTAGTATCGATTTTGACGGTGCAACTATGTCCGCATCTCAATTAATTCGAAACATTGATGAAGATTTTGATATTAAATCTGCAGGCACCGACGGCAGCGTTGTTCTTAATTGGGGACTGACCCACACTTCATATTCTAATAAAGTTACAGTAAACTCTAGCGGAGTAAAACTTACCACCAGTTTAAATAAAGACTTTACATTCAGTACAGACGGTTCTGTAACATTACCAAACAACAGCGTCATCAATGTAGGCAGTGCCGCCAATGGTTCAGCATCAGTTGGTTGGAAAGAATTCTCAGCAGGCCCAACAATTGGTTGGGGATTATATGCTGAGAACGATATCTATATTCAAACATTCAACGACATTACAAAACCTACCTGGATATTCAAAGAAAATGGAACTACACAGTTTCCAGGATTTACATTCCCAGCCACTGACGGAACTAACGGACAAGTACTAGCAACAAACGGTTCTGGAGTATTAGCGTGGACAACTATCACTGGAGGCGGTGGCGGCACAGATATTTCAACTGCCAGCATCAACGATTTAGCCGACGTCACAGTTTCAAGTCCAAGTCCTGGACAGGTATTGAAATGGAACGGCAGTGCTTGGATCAATGATACAGATGCCACAGGAGGTGGGGGCGGTGGTGGCACATTGTCAACAAGAACCACACGTTCCGTAACAACTGCATCAATAGCCAACGGAGCCAGTGCTAACGCTACAATCATTGGATTCAGTGGTTATGCATTGTTAAGTATTCAAACATCTGCGGCGGCTTGGGTCACTGTTTATACAACTACTGCGGCAAGAACCGCAGATGCTAGTCGTGCAATCACAGACGATCCAGTACCAGGTAGCGGAGTTATTGCCGAAGTAATTACCACAGGGGCGCAGACACAGTCATTTACTCCTGGAGTGTTTGGCTACAATGACGAATCTAGTCCAACAACAGATATACAAATCAAAGTAGTTAACAGAAGTGGCTCAACAGCGGCTATCACTGTTACAGTAAAACTACTTCAATTGGAAGCATAATATGACAACACCAATTCCTCATCTAGGAAATCCCGAAGATCAAAGTCTTAAAGAATATGTAGTTACTCTAAAAGACTTTAATGACTCTGATGAGTTTTACAAAGACATGGAAACACCTGGTGGAAATTTATACATTCCTAATCGAGTAGTTGAGTGTGCTAATCGTAGACCTATTAGTCGTAACACACACTATATGTTGACCTATGACGAAGCGGCTTTACTAAAAAATGATCCAAGAGTATTAACAGTAGAACTGAATTATGCAGACTTAGGAATTGTCATTGGCTGTGACGGCTTTACACAAACTAATGCTAATTTTGACAAGCGTGTGGCATCCGATTCTTTAGATTTGAACTGGGGATTACTGCGTCTAAATAGAAAAACAGACATTTCAAATTGGGGTGTTACCGGAACAGTTAATCAATCGGCAACTATAATTATGGATGCCAGTGGCAGAAACGTAGATGTGGTCGTTATGGATGACGGCGCACCTTATCCTACAACCTATGAATATTCACAAAACATCGACGGTACTGGTTATAGTCGCATGGTTGAATACAATTGGTATCAACATAATCCTGTAGTAACAGGAGGTGCTGTTGGAGATTACAGTTATTCTGGCAATCGTTTGCAGGAACACGGTGCTCATACCAGTGCTAACTGTGCTGGTAATACGCAGGGATTTGCCCGAGACGCAAACATTTATAATCTTACTTTCTACGACAGTATCGACTATGTTCGAGAGTTTCATAAAAACAAACCAATCAATCCATTGACTGGAGTTAAAAATCCCACTGTTATGAACAACAGTTGGGGTTATAGATTAAATGGATGGTCTGAATCTGGTATAAGCACTATCTTTTATCGAGGTGTTACCTACACTAGACCCACAACTGGTTGGTCTACAGCACAGTTAGACACATTTAGAATTAGATCTGGAGCCGCACTGCCCACACAAAATACTGCAACAGACGTGGATATGATTGAAGCAATGAGCGAAGGAATTATTATTGTTGCCAGTGCGGGAAATAGTTATTGGTACGAAGATGTACCTGGGGGGCCCGACTACGACAACTACATGGTATATAACGGAGTGACTTATTATATACATAGAGGAAGTAGTCCAGGAGCGGCAAATGGTGGTACAGAAAATACAAAAATTATCTGTAGTGGTGCTATCGGACAACACAATGAAGCAACCGGTGCTAGTATCTACAATTCAACCGGAATTGAGGTTGGAGATTATAAAGCAGAATTTAGTAACTACGGCCCCAGAGTTGATGTATTTGCGCCTGGATCAGGCATTCAAAGTATTTGGAACAGCGGAGCAACATTGTATGATGCAGTCGCCGCACCTGATCCTAGAGTTTCTGCACTAAGCGGAACAGATTCCATTAATAATAATTTTAAAAAGTGTCCGGGTACTAGTATGAGCTGTCCTAACACTGTTGGTGTATTAGCCTGCTATGCTGAAAAATATCCTCGAATGACACAGGCAGATGCTCGTGCTTTGATAGCGGCTATCAGTACTCCTACAGTACTAAGTACCAACGGGGGTACATTTGACGGCAAGGATGCAGGATTTACTTATAATCCAAATAGTTGTAATAAAATGATGTTCTTTCAGGGCACTAGACATCCTAGTCAGGAAATAGGCGGATATTATCCTACACCATTTCCAACAGTAAACAATTGGTATCGTCCAACCAGTGGGCAGGTATACCCAAGGAAAAAAACTTTTAACAGTTATAACAAGTCAGCAACATTTAGTCTGGGAGTAGACGATTCGACTGTGTCAAATGGACAGACATCCACAGTAACTTTGACTACAACTAATATCGCCAACGGAACACAAGTTCCATATATAATCACAGCCAAGCCTGCAACTTCAGGATTGGTTCTTAGTACTACGGCGTTTTCTGGTGTTTGTACAGCCAGTGCAGTTGTCACCGGAATTACGCTAGATACCAGACCTAATACTGGAAATAGATTTACCACCACAGGATCCCCTAACGGTACTAGTTCAATTATCACTAATAGTTTACTAGGTGCTGGCTCACTAGCATCTTCTACACCGACTGCGCCTGGCGAATTAGGGTTTGTAGGTGGTCAAGATGATGGATACTGGCAGGTTCTCTTACCGTTTAATATAACTTTTTTAGGTACCAGTTACAATACATTATATGTGGGAACAAATACATATATAACGTTTACAGCAGGATCCTTTAACTACAGCCAGTTAAACGCTTCGAATCCTCCACTGCCAAAAATTATGATAAGTTGTGCTGATAATAGTTGTCAAAGAATTTATTATGGTGCAGAAGGTGTTGCACCAAATAGAACATTTAGAATTAGGTGGGAAGGTACTGCCAGCACATCTGGTATATTAGGTAATCCAAACATGGTTTATGAAGCAGTATTCTATGAAAACACACCCGCTCAGGTTGACATACACACCGGTGTCAATGCTCGATGGACTACTAGTTCATCTTCTTACGCATTTACCAGTTCCGATATTAGTGTTCCTTTGACTGGAAATGTAACCGTAAGTAGTAACACTGCTACTTTACCAATTACAATTACCACGACCGATCAACTAACTATGAATGTTAGATTGGGCATCTTTCCTTCACCGAATGTCAATATAACGGTGAACTAATCATTGACAAATAATTAAAAAGAAACTAATATATCCATATGACTGAACAAAAGACTTATCTAGTTGAAGAACTGTTTGAAGACATTCCCGGAGATCCGGACAATGTTGTGTTCAAAATTCCTCCCGAACTCTGTGAAAAAATGGGATGGAAAGAGGGTGACAACATTCACATCTCGGCATCAGAAGGCCGCATTATTATTTCTAAAGCATGAGTAAAAACGATTTAATTGAAATGGAAGGTTCCATTTCTGAAGTTTTGCCGGGCAATATGTTTCGGGTTACTTTGGATAATGGACACGTTATTACCTGTTATACCAACGGTCGTTTACGCCAAAATAAAATCAAAATAATCATGGGAGATTCTGTAAGAGTCGAAATGAGTGCCTACGATCTTTCCAAAGGCAGGATCACATATAGACTGTGATTGACAAATAGGCCTCTTGATGCTATAATACTTTTATCGTAACTAGCTCAAGAGGCTTTAAATTGGCAAAAGTATCTAAAACCAAACAGAAAGAACAACGGATTAAGAATTTTTTGGATAGGTTCCAAAATAAATTCGAAATGGAGGATGCCGCAATTGATTTGCGTACAATGGCATCTAATTATCAAAATGGCGTTATTCCCAGTAAAGATATCACAGAGGCTGTTGAAGCAGTACTAGGGCCTGCGCCCATGCCCAGAGGTACTGTTGATCCTAGAACTTTAAACATTCCCCAATTTACGTGGGCACCAATCGACGATGTTGGTATTGATCCAAGATTCCAAAGAGATATTGCTCCAAATCATGTGAGTAAAATTGAAGTAGATTTTCAAAGCGACATGATTATTGTTCCCTGTGCTGTCAAAGATCCAGTCAGCGGTAAGTTTTTACTGTGGGATGGAAATCATACTAGACAAACCTGTGAACGAATGGGCTGGAGCCATATTCCAGTTTGGTATACTGAAGCACAGATCGATGATGAACACAGTCTAGAACAGGCAACAAAGATTCTAATTCTCCACGCAGGCCGCAGTTTCTTAACTATTAATAAAAAGAACAAACGTCCTGTAAGTCGTTACGATGAACATATGGTGTCTGTTGAATGTGGCGAACCCGAAAGCATCGTTGTTCAAAATATCTGTAATGCCAACGGTGTAAACATTAAACGCACAAGTTCAAAAGCCGGTGACATCAGTCACATTGAACACTTGTACGGTGCTTACAACTTGACAAGCCCTATGGGTGTAAAAGGAATTTATCTTGCTCGTGCATTGAAGTTTCATCGTGCCGCATGGCCCAAAGAAGAAGTACGTGCGATTGTTATGCTAGGTATGGCTAGACTTTATCAGCAAACAGAAATTCAAACCGGTGTACTACTACCCCAGGCGTTTGATGATGAGTTTGGCGAAATTCTTAAAAAGAAATATGGTCCCGCAGAAGCAGTTCACGACGAAACCACTGGCTTTAAGGCACAGTACATTAAACACTTTGGTTCGCTAGCAGGACATCCTGAGGTAGTTACCAGCGGGTTAGTGTTGACCTATAACAAACATGGTAAAGGCGGATTCAAGTTGGCACAGCCTGAATCCACATATCCAGTAAAATGATCAAAGACTACGTCTTATATTTTAAGACCTGTCCTGGAGTCAAGGACCCACGACATTTTAAAGTGGGCATTGCCGGATTGCAAAGTGCAAGGAGTCGTCTTGCCACTTATCAAAATGCTGTGGGTCCTGTCTGGGAAGAAAAATTTATAAGAGTTTGGGTTGGAGATGAGAATCAAATTCGCTTGGCTGAGAAAAAATTTAAACAGGTCTACAAGGATAAGATACAAAGTGCTGAAGCAGGACTCAGTGAATGGATCTGCGATATATCTTTAAAAGAACTTTTAGTGTTCATAGAAGAACTTAGAAACGATTATTTTTTAAAATTTTATGATGCACCAAATGAACTGCAACCATTAACTATGCCAATGTGCGAGGATCTTATAGAATGGTATGAGTCGTTTAAGGAGATAAACAATGGAAGTGATTAATATCAATGATCGAAATCAAAAAAAGCGTAAAAGCGATTTGTTAGAAGTAATCGAGGAAGTTAAGCGTCGAGCTGAAAATGGTGAAATAGAGGAAATTGTAATGACCAGCATTGACTCCGAAGGTGAAATTAAAATCCATGTCTGTACAAAAGATATGATCGGTGGTATAGGATTATTTGAGATTGGTAAGACCATTCTTTTTCAACAACACGCTCTAGGCAACTATGAATAATTATACTCCGGTTAATGAAAGAACCTGGCCTGCTGAAGAAGTTTTAACTATGGCTTGTGCCATTTATAGAACAAAAGGCTATACCAGTGTCAGTTCATTTGTTTCTTCTGACGATCCTGAACTTAAATGGAACAGTAAAGAACATCTTTGCTATCAATTAGTTCCCGACTTAACTAAAGATTATAAAGTTCTTATTAAGGTAACACAGGAAGATAAAGACAACGCCGACGTAATCATAAATTACTATCGACGACTGACTTTTGGTGTTATTGCGGACAGTCTAAATGATTATATGCAACGAGTGTTTTCTACTACACAACAACCAACTGTGCTGTTTAAAGATTTTGGAGTGTTGGCCAGCATACCAAATGTCTATTTTAAAGAAATAGAAAAGAAAAAGATTATCAACGAAGCCAAATCCACTAAGCAGGAGCATATTGGTGAAGTTGGTAAACCGCTTGAACTGAATATTAGATACATCAATGTTAGACACGTTCAAAAATTAGACTGCTATGCACACGATGCGGTTACCGATACAGGACATCTGGTGAATTTTTTGAATAAAAGTCAACTCGGTAAACCAGGTGATACACAAAAAATTCGAGCCAGAGTTAAAGCACACGGTGTGAATTACACAACCAAAACAATAGAAACTCAACTTAACTATGTCAAACCACTTGACACAATATTAGTTTGGCAGTAAAATATAGTATTATAAAAATTTAGGAGCCCAAATGACTGTCCCTTGCTACGCTGTAATTTCTAGTTTGGAAGATCATGCTAGTCGACTAAACAAAGAAGCAATCATTCTTGTTCAAGCAGAAGCAGGAAATAAAGAATTTTTTGAAGGTTGTCGCTTGGCCCTTGACCCAATGATTACTTTTGGGCTTAAACAGATTCCGGAGAAAAAAGATGAAGATGGCCCTGGTTTACCTTGGGATAGTTTTACTCTCGCTATTACTGGCTTTGTTACTCGCAATGTCACCGGTAATACAGCGAGGGATATGATACAAGCAATGATGAAGAGTGCCACCAAGGCACAATGGAATGGTTGGTATCGTCGTATTCTTATCAAAGATTTGCGCTGTGGTGCAAGCGAAAAAACAATTAACAAAGTTGTAGAGAAAAAATGGCCTGACTATTCAGTGCCTGTTTTCAGTTGCCAACTAGCACATGACAGTGCCAATCATGAATCTAAAGTCAGCGGTCGCAAACTTATTGAAGTTAAACTAGACGGTGTTCGTGTTATCACTATTGTTCGTACTGACGGTCGAGTGGATCAGTTTAGTCGCAACGGTAAAGAACTAGTAAACTTCGAACATATTAAAAATCAAATCAGTGCTGTTGTAAAGAAAGATCCTCCTAAGTATGATCTTGTATTGGACGGCGAAATTATGTCTAGCAGTTTTCAAGACTTAATGAAGCAAGTGCATCGTAAAAGTGATGTTGCCGCTAATGACGCTGTTCTTCATTTATTTGATCTCTGTCCGTTAGAACAATTTCAAGAAGGATACTGGGACAAGGATCAAGATACTCGCAGTAAATTTGTTAAGGCTTGGGTAGAAAAACATCAGGAAGATTTACCCAATGTTACATACTTACAAAACGAAGAAGTAGAATTAGACACAGAAGAAGGTCAGCGTCGTTTTAAAGAAATCAATGCTAAAGCAATCGCCGGTGGTTACGAAGGTATTATGATAAAGGATCCAAATGCGCCCTATGAATGTAAAAGAAGTGTTGCGTGGCTTAAACTTAAACCGTTTATTGAAGTTTCCCTTAGTGTATTGGATGTCGAGGAAGGCACCGGACGCAATCAAGGCCGTCTCGGCGCCCTTGTATGCCGTGGCACTGACGACGGAAAAGATATTGTCGTTAATGTCGGTTCCGGCTTTACTGACAGTGACCGTGATATATTTTGGGGTTCACGTTCTAAATTATTGGAGCAAGTAGTAGAAGTACGTGCTGATGCTATTACACAAAATCAAGACGGTTCTTACAGTCTGCGCTTTCCAAGATTTCTAAGATTCCGTGGATTCGAAGTTGGAGAAAAATTGTGATCAATATTACTGTTAAAAAATCTAAAATACAAACTGTAAGACAGGGTGATGATAAGTTTATGATGCAAGACGGTATGACAGTTTGTCCGAGAGCAGGATTCGAAATTAATCAACAATGTCCTAGAGAATATAAACTGATTATATCCGAATGTATCAACAACGGTTGGCTTAAACCTGTAGCCCATGTATATGGTAAGGAACTAACAATGGATGCTCTAAGATGAAAGAAGAACTAGATAAGTTACTATGTGAACGCTATCCCAAGATGATGGTCAATCGCAATAAACCTATGACAGAAACCTGTATGTGTTGGGGGTTCGAATGCGGTGATGGTTGGTTTAATATACTCAATCAACTCATGGATAATATACAACATCACATTGATTGGAAAGAAAAACAGCGTAACTGGACTTCGGAGTGGAACAAAGAACACCCTGACGAACTTAAGGAGATTCCTGAAATTGTTACGCAGGTGACATTAGATCAAGTTAAAGAAAAGTTTGGTACACTACGTTTCTACTACACAGGCGGCGACGACTATATTCGCGGACTAGTGAGCATGGCCGAGGCAATGAGCGGAGTTACTTGCGAGGAATGTGGAAACCCTGGTGAACGTCACGGCGGAGGATGGGTACGCACTTTATGTAATGCTCACGAAGAATCTTATCAAGAACGTATTCGTGCTAGGGAAATGAAAATATCAGGACTGGAGGAATAAAATGGCTGAATGGATTGTACGAACTTATTACAAAAAGTCTATTGAAGAACACGAGCACTTTACTAAAGATGACATGAAAATCGTTCGGAAAACAGGTTGGCGTAGTGGTAGTTGGAATGTTACCACATCCGATGACAACCTGCCGGAATTTGAATTCGACTATGTGCCAGGCGGCGATGGTAGCAAAGATAGTGTAGACATGCACAACTTTCCCGGACCTAATGTCGAGGATGTTGAATTGATCGAAACTTTTGACGGGTGTTGGGAGGACATCGACTGGCCTGAGGACATGAACGAGGAAGAACGTGAACGTCTAGAAGCACTAATCGAAGAAGAAGGATTCTATGCCTTAGAGGAAGAAGAAGGTTGGATGCAGGATGATACAGAAATGTGGATCTGGGGCCCTATTGAAATTCAAAATGCCAACGGCGAAACTGTGAGAATTATTTGTGCTGATGCTGATGGTAATGTTGCAGATTTTAAAGATGACTGATGAAAATTAACTGGCCAATACAAATGCCAACATTTCCTAATTACTCAAATAAACCGTCTGGAACATACAATCATCAATATCAAGTTTTTGGCGACAAGGTCTTCGAAATAAAAAACGTCATCGTACATCGATTTAACATGGGCGATGTCGAAGATCCGGATTTGTATGCCGCAGAGCCTTTGTTAAAGTGGCAAAACAGTGAAATGGGCAAGTGGGTTATGAGTCATGCTGTGGAAACTCCAATGTGGCATAGACAACAAATACCAATGGACTATCATTATACCTATGCTGTTACTGCCAAACTAACAGCCAAAGATTATACCTACTGGACCTTGAAGTGGGGAAATGACGTTGACAAATCTATACGATGACTGTAAAATACATACATGAAAATCAAACTTGTATCAGATCTCCATTTAGAATTCTCAGACATCAATATCAAAAACGATGAAGGCTGTGAGGTTCTAATTCTAGGCGGCGACATCATGGTTGCTGAAGATCTACACGACCACCCTGAGCCAAATAACACAGCGGATCAAATGGCTATTGCTAATGGTACTGGCCTGGGTCGTAGACAAATGACCGCACAGAGATTTCGAGACTTTCTAAAGCGTTGCTCATTTCAATTTCCGCATGTAATTTATATCGCTGGCAATCATGAATTTTATCATGGTAAATGGGTTAAGGGAATTCAGTACCTTAGAGACGAGTGTGCCAAGTTTCCCAATGTACATTTTCTTGAAAGAGATTGTTTTGATTTAGAGGATGTGACTTTTGTAGGTGGAACACTTTGGACTAATATGAACAAAGGCGATCCGCTGACGCTTCATGCTGTTCGTGACATGATGAACGATTTCCGCATTATTAAAAATGATGAAAAGGGCTATACTAATCTTAAGCCCATGGACACTACCATACGTCACAGAGAAACACTAGAGTATATCAAGCACGTAATCACAGAGCGTCCTGATAGGAAGTTTGTTGTAGTCGGACATCACAGTCCAAGTCACCAAAGTGTTCATCCTCAGTACGCTCATGAAAGTATAATGAATGGTGCTTATCACAGTGACTTGAGTGAGTTCATCTTGGATCATCCGCAGATTAAACTGTGGACACATGGTCACACACATCATCCATTTGATTATATGATTGGTGAGACTAGAATTGTCTGTAACCCTCGTGGTTATGAAAACGATGGTTACAGCGAGGACACTGGCTGGAACCCTAACATAGTATTGGAAGTATAATGAAAATTGGACTTAGTTATAGTCGATGTGTTCGTGACATTGTAGATGGTGTAGTAGACATCAACGATGTTTTAGTTATTATTGCTCGTACAAACTTCGATCCCCGCGATGACGAACAATGGCAAGGTATTTGGCAAGGATATGCTGGCGGCAGTGATGCCAACATGATGCGAGGATTCTTTGGCGGCAGCAATCCAGAATGGTATGGCTACAAAGACGAGGATGAAGATCGTTTTCGTAGTGTAAGTATTGAACTTTGGGAGTCAGGCAAGTTTCATCAGCCTCGACAGTTTGGCGCACATCCTAGTCGTCGTCCAGAAATTTGGTTGGAAACAGTCTTACCTAGTGCAGAACTAGAAAAAAATCCTGCGGCTAAGGCAGCCTGGGATAAATTTCAAACAGTCGCAGGACTAACCAATGTAGAATTAGACAAGGAGTACAAATGATTAAAGGTATTAACAGTTCGGGAAGATATATCACTGTCAGTGGAGGAACCGCCAGTGATCCGTATATAAGTCCAGGAGCGGCAGGTGCCGGCATGATTCGTTGGAATCCGAATATGAACTGTATGGAAGTCAATGACGGCATGAGTTGGAAAAGTTTTAGTACAAGTTATGCCACTGTTGAACTTACACCAGAAGCAGAAAGTCTTTTTGAATGGGCTCGCAAAGAACGCAGTAAGCAACAACTCAGAGAACAGGCTGTGGCAAATAATCCTGCGCTAAAAAAAGCCTATGAAGCAATCAAAAGAGCAGAAGAAAACTTTGATTTATTAGAAGCAATCGCCAAAGAACATAATGACAATGCCGGCGCAATGATGGAGGCGTCATCGCCATGAGTAATGTCAAAGTAAGATACGATTCAACCTGTGAAGTTACACAGGAAAACACAGGTAAACGTGTTCAAGCCGAAATACAATCATTTAATGAAGGACGCAATCTAACCGTAGTCCTAAACAAAAGTGTAAAACTTTTAATGAATTGGAATGGTCGCGTCTATGAAGGCCGCATGGCCGGTTTAGATTTTATCAGTAACGGTCCTAAGGGACACAAATATACCGAAGGTAGATAATGGGTACACTGCAAATTAACGATTTGATGAGTATTTTTGATTCTAAAACAAAAGATGAAAGAATTACAGAATTCAAAGAAGATCCACTGGTTCTGTCTGTATCATTAAAAACTTTGCAGGAGCAGGGCGTATCCGATTTTTGGTCTTTAGAGGATCCTCGAGTATTAGAAAACATTACTGATGAACTTCGAGATACAGCTCAACGTATTAGAAAATATTATGGTAAAAAATATTTTTGGAGTAATCTTACTAACAACAGAGAGCTCAGTGGATTTAGAAGCAGAACCTGTTATCTGTTAGAAAATCGTATTCGCAGTTGTAAAGATAAGGACGCTGGTATATACTACAAGTTGCCTTATTTTTATGATGAAGACATGATCTACGACGATTTTAAACGACAATATACAACCGACGACATTCCAAGAATTGGTGGCATCAGTACTCCTAATGCCAAACACCAGTTAACTTTGAAGTATGTTAAATCTACTTCAAGCAGGCAACAAAAACGTAATATCAATCGTTTTTGGTTTACAGATGATACTTACCTTTATGGCATTGAAGTAGCAAACGACAATCCGTTGCTTGAAATGTTTAAACAGATAATCACTGAAAACTCAACAGTTACATTCAGTACTAACTATAATGTTGACAGAATAGATCAAATGTATTTTTATAAACTTTTCAATTTTACATTAGCAAAGGAAGCAAATGCCTAATTTAGTACCAATGGTGGTTGAAAGCACCAATAAAGGTGAACGAGCCTATGACATTTATAGTCGACTGTTAAAGGATCGAGTTATTATGCTGGATACGGATGTTAACGAACATACAGCCAGTTTGATTGTTGCACAGATGTTATTTCTAGAAAGTGAAAATAGCGAAAAAGATATCAGTTTGTTTATTAACAGTCCTGGCGGATCAGTGACTGCGGGGTTGGCTATCTACGACACTATGCAGTTCATTAAACCCAACGTTGCTACCTATGTAGTTGGTCAGGCCGCAAGCATGGGAAGTTTTTTAGCGTCTGCTGGCACTAAAGGAAAACGATTTGTCTTGCCCGAATCACGCACTATGATTCATCGTGTCAGTTCTGGTACCCCCGGAACACGCGGTTCAGTTCATGTACAAGAACTGCAATTTGAAGATAGTAAACGTGCCTACGAAGAAAGTCAGCGTATTAACAAACGACTAACTGAACTTTATGTCAAACACAATACCGCAGGCAAGACCTACGAGCAATTATTTGAAGATATGAAATTTGATACATTCTTATCTGCACAGGAGGCCGTCGAATACGGACTTGCAGATAAGGTTATCGAGAAGCGTGAATGACTGAATACGTAGATCATCAGAGACTGTTTGAAAAATATGATTTTAGTTCTGTTATTACAGAACAGGATCAAGCAGAGGCTGTGAAAAGAATTACAGACATTGTTAATTCTGGACAGTATTTTAAAAATAGTCCTAAATTTCAAACACAGGTAAATTTATTTGGATCACAAGATCCGTTGTGGATGAAGTTTCGTATGAGTTTTATTTTCAGTGTGTTCATGTATTTAGGTCGAGAAGTAAAGATTAATCAAATTATGTCTTGGAGTTTTATGACTAACAACGAAATTTCCGAGAATAGAGATAATCTTTGGCACACACATCATTACACCGATGGCAAAACAACTATATCAGGCATTTGGTATTTAAAGATACCCACTGATGCAGACTATAAGTCAAGTGGTACAGAGTTTGCCCCCAACGGTGTTGAACAGCCAGAGCGTCTTACTATCGCACCCGTAGAAAAAAATTGGTTAATTTATCCTGGCAAGGTATATCACAGGCCCACTGCTCCTCAGAGCAAAGAGTTTAGATATGTTTTAGCCGCAGACTTGGAGTTTTAATATGACAGATGTAAAAGACTTAGTTGACTTTCAAAGTGAGTGGTATGCCAGCGCCACTGAAGAAGAACGTAAAACATTTCGTGATTGGTTATTAGGTGTTTTGAATATGCATGAAAATGTAGAAGTTACTTTTAAAAAAACCGATGGTACTATTCGCGAAATGAAATGTACACTGAAAGAAGGCATTCGTCCCGCAGTAGACAATCCAAAAACTTCAGACACACTCTGCACAGTTTGGGCTACCGATGTAAATGCTTGGCGTAGTTTCAAATTTGAAAATATTCAAAAAATAAACTTTACTTTGGAATGAACCCAAAATTTAGAGTTTCCAAAAGAGACAACTTTTGGGTTCTAGAAGTATTTTATATTACCCAAAATGATCAACAACCATTGTTTGACGATTGGGAGGGGTTTGAAGAGCCCTTCAGCGAAAACGATTATCAAAAGATGCAACAATGGTGTTACAATACATTTAAAACTTGGCTAACACCGCAGAGAGCCAAAAGAATGAGTTATAATCAGTTTTGGTTTAAGTCCAAAAAAGACGCAGATTGGTTTATGCTGTATTGGGGCGGGGTTGACATTTCGGTTGAGTGACTATATAATATGTTTATTGCGTTAATTAATAGGAGCAACAGATGGCTAAGACAGCAACCAAAACCCGAGTAACCAAAAAGCAAGTAATCGCACATCGTACCAAAGCGGTCAAAGATACTAGCCCCAATTGGGAAGGTTGTGAAGATTGGAGTGCGGATCAATTTTACAGCCACTTCCGTCGCAGTATGGATTACTACCGTTTGGAAAGCGACATTAAAACCTACAAGCCAGTTCTAGTAAAATGGATGGAACGTGTGGGTTGCGCCAAAGAAGACATTGCCGCTGTCAAACGTCTCAAAGATTTTCGTATTAACACTACAATGGGCGCCATTGCCAGTTGTTTGCTTCGCGGTATGACTCCTAAACGTGCCGATTTTAACAACGGTCGCGACAGCGCAGAGTGGTTGCGTAATGCTATCGTAGACGCTATCCAGGCCGGTAAGACTGATACCGAAGGCGAAGAAAAGGTCGAAGTTAAAAAGGATGTATATGTTCCCAGCATCCAAGAACGTATGCGTGAAGCCGCAGTTCGTATGACAGAAGAATTGGAAGATGCTCTTGAAGGTTTTCAAACTGATCCTGAAAACTTTGATCCAAAAGCATTTAAGGTTCTTAACCTGCTCAAAGGCAAAGAAGTCAAAGCGGCTCATGCTCGTTTGATTAAAACTTTCTACGAGCGCGATTTGGCTGAACTAGAAGAATTGGCCAGCGGTCAAGGCTGTGAGCAACTCAAAGAAGGCTACAGCCATCGTAGCAAAAAGCAAATTCGCAATTTGATTGCGTTCTATCAAGAGATTATGAGTGCCTGTGATATGTTGGCACAGGAAGCCAAAGTTAATCGCAAGCCACGTGCTAAGAAGTCTGTGCCTGCTGAGAAAATTGTGGCAAAACTCAAGTACAAGAAGAGCGATGAGCCTTTGAAACTTGTGTCAATTAATCCCACTGACATTATTGGTAGCAAGGAACTGTGGGTCTATAACACTAAGAGTCGTAAGTTGGGCAAATATGTGGCCAGCGAGTACATGGAATTGGGTGTCAAAGGCACTACCATTACTGGCTTCAATGAAAGTCTCAGCGTTATGAAAACTGTGCGTAAGCCCGAAGACAAACTCAAAGAGTTCAAAGCCGCAGGCAAAGTACAGTTGCGTAAGTTCTTAGACGAAATTAATGCCACAGAGGCACGTATGAACGGACGCATCAACGAAGAAATCATTCTTCTCAAAGCAAGTTCTTAAGTAGCGTTGGCGTTAATTGTTAAAGTACCAGTGGTCGCTAATACAGTACCACTGGTACTATCTCTTCTAATTTCAACTTGGAATGTTTCGGCGGCTTCTGCTCCACCTAGTGTAGCGGCTGTCACTGTGAATGCTCCCGATGTTCCATTGCTTACACTAAATGATCCACTAGCGGCTGTGAAGTCTGCGTTAGTGGTTGTTCCGTTAAGTATAGTCCAGAAATAAGTTCCATTTGGGAATCCAGTAGCACTGGCAGTAATAGTTGTTGATGTACCTTCGTTGAACGATGTTGGACTGCCGCTGGCTGATACTGTTGTTGAAGTGTCGTTAACTGTTACAGTTGAACTGGTTGCTAATACTGTGCCTGAAACACTACCGCTTCTTACGCTGACTGTAAATGTTTGAGCACCTTCTGTAGCATAATCATTTACAGTAGTTACAGAGAATGATCCAGTGCCGTTGTCCTGTGCGCCACCACCTGAAATAGTAAACGATCCATTTTCAGCAGTGAAGTCTGCAGCCGCTGTTGAGCCGTGATTAATACTCCAGAAGTAAGTGCCGTTTGGTCCAAGATTGGCTGCGGTAAACGATAATGATGCACCTTCGTTCATTGAACCTGCGGCTGGTGTCACTGAAGGAGTCAATGATACATCAGTTATGTTTATTTCGTCACTGGCTCCAAGAATTTGTCCTGTAATAGATGTAGATCTTACCGCAACGGAAAACGTTTCTGTACCTTCTGTGAATAAATCTTTAGTAGGTGTTAAACTAAACGATCCGCTATTACTGGTTATTGTAAAACTGCCTGACAGTAAACCAGAAGTAAAATCTGATGAGGTTATTGCTGTACTTCCAGATGCTTGTTCTACGGTATAGTAGTATGTTCCATTTGTAGTATTAGTTCCTGCAATGGTAAATGTGATTGCACTACCTTCGCTGCCAGTTAATGTGGACGGAGTTACAGTAACAGAAACGGGAGTAACTGTAGGCGGTAACGTATAAAGAACTTTATAAGGTGTTGCACTATTAAATGTAACTAAGTTGTTAGTAACAGTAATAGCATTGGCACTGGAATCTGTTGCTAATGTTGCTGAGTCCCTACAATTTAATAATAGTTGTACGTTAGTTGCACCCTGACTAGTTCTAGTAAAAGGAACTCTAGATGGTTCAAATGTTGCAGTATAATAGGCACTCTTAGCCACACGGATATTAGTCATGTATCCTTGAAATGTATATTGGTTATTAAAAACTAAATTTCCAAATGCTAAATTATAAACAGATGCATCGGAATAGTTTGTAGTATTTGCTCTGGCTGTGTTAGCGTATCCATTTAAAAATATTCGCATACTGCCCGAACTTCTAACTAATGCAACATGATTCCAAGCGTTCAGTGTGACTGTATTCTGTGTACCAATAAAAAAATCATTACCAGGAACTTGTAAAAATATTTGATTGGTGGGCCATAAAAATAAAAATAAGTAACGCTGAGTACTATAACTTGCACCGCGTTGACGAAATAGGGTAACACCGTTACCAGCAGGACCATTATTTGTTGTGGGATAAATCCACATTTCGATCGTAAAATCGCCCGTCCCGTATTGAAAGGCTGTGCCAGCAGGCGCAGTCAAATAGTCGTTTACAGAATCATACAATATACTGCCGCCGGTAACTATTCCAGCAGTTCCATATGATTGTACACCTGCGCTACCTAACGTAGTTAATAATGGCATTGTTAAACCTTAAGCAAATCTAGCCTGACTTGCAATAACTGTATATGTGCTTGCGGCTGTTTTAATAATTGTAAATGAATAAGAATCAATACTGCTTGCATTACCACCAGTAGGCGCCGCGCCTCCTAGCCATTTAGGTGTTACACCGACTCCGTCAACAGTAAATGCTGTTGGATAAAAGGCTGAGCCGCCCTGTGTGGCCAATAACACTACAGTCACGCTTTGTCCAGTGCTTAGGAAAGAATTCATTGTTGTCGAGCCGTCGCCGCGGAAATTTAATGTCCAGTTTGCGGCTGCGTTAGATGAATAGTAGAACACGCTGTTTGTTTTACAATCTAATGTTGTTGCACCAGTAAGTGCCGCCGGGTTAACAGAAACTGTCTCAATAGTGCTAGTACCAATACTCAGTGTACTACTTGCACTGACTGTACTACCGCTGATAATACCACTAAATGTTCCAGCAGTTAAAATATTAGTGCTGGGATTATAGGCTAAATCAGCATCAGTTCTAATGTTCTCATTGCCTGTGGTTGCGTCTACAAATGTTACATAATGTGCGGCGTTAGTAGATGTTGCTGTTAATGCCACCTGACTGGCTGGGCCTGTAAACGCTGTTGCTGTAATTGTTCCAGCACTAAAGTCGCCGTTGGTATCTCTAAAAACGATTGTGGATGCAGTATTGTTGTCTGTGGCGTTTGAACTAACTGTAAAAGTTCCACCTTCTGTTGTAGAACTTCCTGACAGTCCGTTGCCGCTCACACCGGCTGTGGCAACATAGTTACCTGTGGTATCTGTGCCTAGTGCAACTTTATCTAATTCAACTGTGGCTGTTAATGTTACATCACCTGTGCCATCGATACTAACACTGCCACTCAAGTCGCCGCCCAATGTAAGTGTTCTAGCAGTGTGCCATTTGGTAGCCGTTGCGGCTTGTAAATTTGCCACTGCTGTGGTACTAGCCACGGTAAATGGTGCTGTGCCTGTTGCCACTGTACTTTCTAATGTTGTAGCCTTTACATATCCGCCAACATTAACATTTTCAAATACAGCAAGGCCGCCTGCTGTGAGTTTTAATGCTCCGGTAGATGTATTACTACTGCCTGTGGCATTGCTAATTGTAATTGCATTTGTAGAACTTGCGCCACGACCTGTAACATTTTCTAATGTGCTAGTAACGGCTAAGTCAATATTATCTGAAGCAATTGGTGTTCCTGTAACAGATGTGATAGTTAATATACCACCGAACCCATCAACAGTCCCGATAGTTATTGTTGCGTTGTTAGCAGGATTTAGTCCTCCTGGGAATTGAGTTCCAAAAATTGTTACAGTATTTCCTGCGACATATCCTGTACCCGGTGTATTAATATTCACCACATAGACGTTGTTAATAATTGATAGATCAAATACAGCATTTATGCCGCTGCCGCTGGTTGCGTCTTGTGAAAATGTAGAAGGTAAACTAACAGAATCTTGATAGGTAACTGTTAGTTCTGTGTGAGTTCCGTTAGTTAACAATGATGCAGAAAGATCTTCAATCTGTTCTTGGCTAAATGGCAATGTTGGGTTGTTTGATCCAATGGTAATCTGATTGGTTCCAGTCCTTGTAATTAATATTGGACTTAGAGGATCGGGTCTAATTTCAATATCGCTAGTTTCGGCGCCGAGATCTCGCTCTAAACGAAGTTTAGTTGTGCCCAAAGGTACGTAAGTTTGATAATCTGGACCGTGAATTGTAATCGTATCTGTTGTTTGACCCGGAGTTGCTGTAGACGAATCTTCTACAGTAAATGCAATATTTTGTCCTGCTACGATTGTTGCGGTATCAGTGACACTGTCTGCTTCTATTTCGGTGTCAACTGTAATAGCGTTAGGGATCGTAGTAACGCTTTCGCTGGGTCTAAATCTTATTTTTCTAAAGAAATCGTAAAAGGCTGCTGGCATTTAGATAAATTCCTGTTGTTGTCAATATTTATGCTATGTTGGAATCTATATAAATACTACACTATGAGCTCAAACATCGATCAAATTCTTCAAGATTTAGGTAATGCAATTAAATCCGGGGGTGGAATTTCCACCAAAGGAATTACCGATACTGCTACAAGAGAGCAGTTAATTGTATCCGATAAAGGTGTACAAATCGGAGTACTAACTGCTGACAGGATATCTGGTAATATTAACGTAGAAGGCGTACTTGGCGCTGGGAAAATTGTTGCCGCAGGTACCAGCGAATTTGCTAATCTGCGAGTAAAGGGTAAATTAGAAGCCGATACTCTATTAGTTAAGAATGTGGTTTCTGAACAGAGTTTAGAATCGTTTACTAAATCTATTTCTTTTGCTTCACGTCAACTCAGCGACTTAGACGGTAAAGGATTACAATGGGACAGCCCTGATGTAAGTTATCAATTTATTTTTAAATCAAATCCTAAAAGAATTTTCAGCACAGAAACAATAGACTTGTTTAAGGGTGCAAAGTATCAAATTGAAGGTGTCGATGTTTTAGAAAAAACAAGACTGGGAAATTCAGTTAGAGACAGTAATCTACGCACAGTTGGTCCATTGGAAGAACTGCGTGTGACTGGTGTGGTTAATTTAGGTGATACTGTATTTGTAAACGCCCTAGGAAGACTCGGTGTTAACACAGAAGAACCCAATGCCATAATCAGTGCTGTGGACAACAATGTTGAAGTAATGTTAGGTGTTAACGAAGACGGAACTGGATTTGTTGGCACGTGGGGAAATAATAGTTTTAGCATTGTTACCGACGACACAAAAAGAATAACTGTATCTGGAAATACCACAGAGTTTGGAAATGTTAAGAGCAAAAATGCCGTAGTTAAGATACACGGAAAGTTAGAAGTTGACAGCGTTGTTTCTGATATACGAGTTGAAAAAACTAGTTCTATAGAATTTATAGCCAGCAAAGATAATTCAATCTTTGGCAAAGGCATGGCATGGAAAGGCGAAGGCGGAACACGCCAGTTTGTGATGATGCCAAATCCAGATAGAATCTATTCTACAGAAAGTATCGATCTAGCAGTTAACAAAGAATACTGGATTGATGGTAAAAATGTATTGAGTAGAACTGACTTAGGAAATACAGTTGTTAATTCCAGTCTCACACGATTAGGAACACTGACAAGTTTAGATGTTAATGGAAACGTAAATCTTTCCAATAGTATTACTATTCAAAATAAAGTTGTCACTGTAAACAACTCAGTTACTGTCAACGACGGAATTGGTACACTGACCATAAACAGTAAAGGTATTACCGCAGATAAATTTAGTGTTGGTGAAGATTTTTATGTTGATTCAAGCGGAGAAATTCGCTTAGGTAATAAAAATAACACAACTAGAAATTTAAATGTCTATGGTAAACTAAGCGTAAACATTACTAACCCACAAGAAGATGCCGCATTCAGTGTTGACGGTGTGATGGTGGTCAACGGCAAACGATTTGCACACGGTATCAATTCTCCTTCAGAAAAATCCTGGAATCAGGGAGATATTGTTTGGAACATCAGCCCAGTTAAAACTAGTTACGTGGGTTGGATCTGCGTAATGAGCGGTACACCTGGTACATGGGAGCCGTTTGGTTATATCGGCGGAAGATGATATCTGTCTTTGGCAACGGCGAATCCAGAAAAAATCTAGACTTAAACTGTTTTGTAGAACCTAAAATTGGCTGTAATGCCATACATAGAGACTACTATGTTGATCATTTGGTCTGTGTGGACCGCCGAATGGTGCAAGAAGCATTGGACTCACAGTTCAATGGCACTATCTATACTAGGCAGGATTGGGCACACTTTTTTAAAAATAAACCAGTAACCATATTACCCAGTCTACCTTACACTGGAACTACTAGACCCGACGAACCATTTCAATGGGGCAGTGGTCCGTATGCTGTGTTACTGGCCGCAACTATGTCAAACCAAATAAATCTTTTTGGATTTGATCTACACAGTACTACACCTTACGTAAACAATATATACAAAGACACTGCAAACTACGATGTCAGCACCAAGCCTGCTATAGATCCTAGATATTGGATATATCAGATTTCAAAAGTATTTGAATGCTTTTGCGATAAGTACTTCACAGTTTACAATGTTGACAATTGGCAACTTCCAGAAAGTTGGCGTTTGGCAAATGTTAAATTCAAAACACTTGACACACTAGATTAAAATCTGTAAACTGTGTCAATAGTGGTCTTAGGCGTTCATCCCACTTTAAATATTCTGCATGTCATCAAACTTGCTACTTTTGAAAAGGAGAGAAGAGATGGCAAAATATCTATCAACAAAAACATACGGCAACGACCGAGGGCTTAGTTGTTGCTTCCGTCAATGGCGAAGTACACACAGTCATTGCTCGTTGCTACACGGATACTCGATTGGTATCAAACTAATCTTTGAATCAGAAACACTAGACGATCGTAACTGGGTCATGGACTTCGGTGGGCTTAAAGCATTTAAGGAATGGTCAGAGTATATGTTTGATCATACTTTAGTTGTCGCAGAAGATGATCCTCATAGAGCTATGTTTGAAAAAATGGCTGAATTAGGATTGCAAGATAGGGGCGGTGTCTGCGATCTAAGAGTAGTGGAAGGTGTAGGCTGTGAAAAGTTCGCAGAACTTGTCTATAAAGAAATGTCTACTATACTTCATATCTTTAAAACAGGCAACACTTATTATTGTCCCAACGGTAAAACTTTTAATGCCAGGTATCCTGTAGGACAAGGTGTAAAATTGAAGTCAGCAGAAGTGTTTGAACACTTAGGTAACTCAGCAGTCTACGAAGGATGAATAGTTTTGAAAAAATATGGGCCCGGGCAACTGGGCACCTAATGGGCAGTACCGATGATGATCGTCCAGACGTTCCTATTTTGACTGTACGTGAAGCACGTATAGCATTATTTTTAAAAACGTTTTGGGTAGTCATTCATGTTGTTACCTGTTTGTTTATTATTGCTAACGTAATCAGACACTGGTAAATGCTGAATATTATTTGTCTAAAACACGGAACCAAATACGGTCCGGAATACGTAAACAAATTATATAACATGATACAGAGGCACCTAACCGTGCCTCATGTCTTTTATTGTTTTACCGAGGATCCAAATCATTTAAATCCTAAAATTAAAATTGTACCGTTACCCGCAGGTAAATTTTTTGGGTGGTGGTGGAAGCCTTATCTTTTTAAAGCAGGACACTTTCCCAGCGGCGATGTAAATTTGTTCTTTGATTTAGATATGGTTATTGTTGGCAACATAGACAAATTGGTTTCTTACTTGCCTGGAGAGTTTGTTGGTTTGGAAGATGTGGGCAGAGTGTTTAGACGTGTTCCTCCCAAATTAGGCAGTGCTGTGCTAAGATGGCCTAGCAATCAATATACTGACATTTGGGACAAGTTAGAACAGAATCCAGAACTAACCAAAAAGTTTCCTGGAGATCAAGATTGGATTTGGCAGTCATACAAAAGTACTATTAAATTTTTTCCTGAAACGTGGATACAGAGCTACAAATGGGAAATACGTAATAGGGAAGAGTTGACTAGGATCGCAGGTAAAAACGTGTTTAAGACGGTGCGTAGCCCGTCTATGAACCCGGATTGTAGCGTTATTGCTTTCCATGGAACACCAAATCCCGAAGATGTTCAGGATCCAATCATTGTTGACAACTGGCAATAACTGTGCTATAATAGCAATATGAATAAAAGAATTGGCTTTGCCTGCAAATGGATCGACCGTCCCAATCAAGTAGACGGCATTAAACCCAAAGACGACTGTAAAGCGTTTAACACAGGATCCACTACTGTGGCTTGGTTAAATAGACAGAGTAAACAAATTGCCGAAGATAAACTTCTGAGCTTAATGAAAGGCAATATTGAAAGTGTACGCAAACTTGTTGAACGTGTTGGAGGCTTAGATAATGAACTACGTATGGTTCGTATTAGCAGTGATATCTTGCCTGTGTATACTGAGCCTACTTGGTCTTACTTTTGGCGTGATCCTGGAGTCATTCGGTATGCAGAACAGGCTTTTGGTGCAGTTGGAGAACTCGCTAGAAAAAATAACGTTAGGCTGTCTTTTCACCCTGGTCAGTTCACCGTTCTTGCTAGTGATAATCCAGACATTGTTCGACGCAGTATAGAGGAGTTTGAATATCATGTGGATATGGCCAGATGGATGGGCTATGGTAAATCGTTTCAGGACTTTAAAATCAACGTCCACATCGCGGGTAGAAAAGGTCCCCAGGGCATCATCGACGTTATTCCACGACTCACTCCAGAAGCAAGAAACTGTCTTACCATCGAAAACGATGAAATCACCTGGGGCATCGACAGCAGTCTCGAGCTCGTCAAACACTGTGCTCTCGTGCTTGATATACACCACCACTGGGTCGCTACAGGAGAGTACATTCAGCCCACCGACAGTAGAGTACTACGCATAATTGATTCGTGGCGAGGCGCCCGTAGACCTGTTTTACATTACAGCGTAAGCAGAGAAGATCTAATCACAGGTCACAGTATTACAGAAAAACCCAATATGCCTGTGCTGTTAGAAAGTGGTTTTAAGAAAGCAAAGCTCAGAGCACACTCTGACTTTTTCTGGAATACCGCAGTCAACGAATGGGCTCTGAGCTTTTGGGATCAGTTCGATATCATGTGCGAATCAAAAGGCAAAAATATTGCCAGTTTTGCACTGCACGAACAATCTAAACTTACTGTTTCTTAGGTGCTTTTTTAGCAGTGGTTTTGGCCGGTGCTTTTTTAGCACGTGGCTTTTTAACTTCAGGTTTAATAGATTCGACTACTGCCTGTGTTGCTTGCTCAGCCGCAGGCGTTGGTGCAGGTGCTTCAACTTTATAAGGCGCTTCTACTGCCTTAGTTTCTTCTGCTTTACCGCCAAAAAGTTTTTTTAATAATGACAACATTCTAGTGTCCTCCATGAGCAAATATTTATAGTTTGCTTATATCATCTAGGCTAGAAACAGTCTTATCCCATATAATTTTGCGTTCTGCGCCCTTTTTCTGTGCGAATCTTTTTGGATCACAGTCAGGACAACAGTGAAAAAAATTATTGTTTAATCTATTTGGATCCATCGATCCTTTATTTCTTTTAAACACTTCACCGCAGTTATCACAGCGTAGGACTACTATAGTCTTTTTGCGCTCATAGGTATGTTCGCAACCAAGTTTACTGGTACGTGTGTACAGAGTTTTTTCTATATCAATACAAATAAACATCAGTTATTTACATTAAGGTTATAAAAATATCTGCTAAATATTGGATACAAAGTCTTTTTGGAGTATTCAATGGCACGTAAAATAGTCGACATCGGCGTATCAGGCAATGACGGAACTGGTGATAGTATCCGCGAAGCGTTTAGAAAAACCAACGAAAACTTTTCTGAACTTTATGCTGTTTTTGGTCAGGGTGGATTTTTAAAGTTCACTGATCTCAGTGATACTCCCGATACATTAGTAGGACAAGGTAATAAGATTCCAGTAGTTAATGCTATTGGAACTAGTTTGGTATTCAAGGAATTTTTTAGCCCAAACGGTACTATACAATTCGATTATTCAGAATCTGAAACATTCGATCTTGTATCTGTAACCCGTGCAGGAAACGTTGCCACAATTACTGTAACAACAAATCATAATTTAGTTCCTGGACAAAAAATTGCAGTTAACTCCACAGACAATACTTCATTTAACGTATCTTCTGCAACACTGTTAGAAGGAACTACAGCCAACGTTCTTGTTTATTCTAACCCTGGTACTAGTCTAGGAACTTCGTCAGCACTTGGAACAGTGTCTAGTTTTGGATCTTTAAAAATTGATACTTTAAGTTCCAGAGTTGAAGACGACCCATTGCCAAAATTACAATTTGGACTTAACGCTTCAAATCAAGTAATCGGCGGACTACGTAGTCCAGTTAATCAAACAGATTTTCAAACTGCTGTAAATTCATTTAATACAGCACATGGTACCACTTATAATATTGATACTTTTGCTATTAATAAAGGCTATGCTGATGCCAAATATGTAAACATCAATGGCGATACAATGACTGGACCGTTGAACGTGCCAGCAAATGCTACCGGTAATCAAGTACCAAGAGCCGCAGAAGTTGTATTAAAGAGTGGTGCCGATATGACTGGCATTTTAAATCTTGCCGATCATCCTGGCGGATTAGCAGGTTCGGGGACTCCAAACGGTGCGGATGACCTGCAGGCTGCTACAAAATACTATGTAGACAGTGCCAGTTACTCCAGCAATTTTAACCTTTATGTTACTACTTCGGGAGATGACAGTCAAGCACGTACCCCAAGAGGTAAAGAAGGCAGAGATCGTTCTTATGCCTATGCAAGTATTAACAAAGCCTGTCAAAAAGCAGAACAATTAGTAAACGATGCACCATGGGAAACTGGACCATATCGTCAGTTGATTGCCTACGGGGAAGGTTCAGCGTTTTCAGAAGTAACAAAGATCGAAGCAGGTGCCGCCGGCACTACTAGAATTTATTTTACTAACGACGGCGGCAGTCGTGTAGACCAAGGTAAATTACCAAAACCCGATATTGTTTCTGGTAAACTCGTAGTTGGTCGTAACAGCGGAGCACAAGGATTCATTTATCAATACTATGGCGCCGACGGTAGCTCAAGTATTGGTGAAGACTATTTTGATTTACAGGATGTTATCGGCGAGTTTGTACCTGGTGAAAACTTAGAATTTGATCAAGCAGTTAAAAAGATACAGATTAGTATTATTATCGAATCTGGAATCTATTTCGAAGACTATCCAATTCGTATTCCGCCAAACGTTGCCATTGTTGGTGACGAATTACGTAGATGTATTGTTCGGCCCGCAGATAGACCAAGTCGTAGTCCCTGGGTAGACGTTTGGTTCCGCAGAGATAAAACATTCGACGGACTAGACTTAGCATCAACAGAATACGGATATCACTATCTAACAGATCCAAGTGATCCGTTAAGTGAGCCAAAGAATAACCGAGACTGCGACGTATTCCTATGTAATGATGCTGTGATTATTCGTCAGATTACCTGTCAAGGACATGGCGGATTCATGATGGTGTTAGATCCTGAAGGTCAAATTTTATCTAAGTCTGCTTATATTCAGCAGTCTGGTTCTTTTGCAGGATCATTAAACAAACAACGTTTTGCTGGCGGACAATACGTTGACGGATTCGCTGGAAACAATCCTGTTGACATTCAACAAAAATTAAGCGATACAGAATTAATAGTTACAGGTAGCGAACGTGCTCCTACCACACCTTGTTCATTTGTTGTAGATGGTCGTACGTACAAAGTTGAAGCATACACAGACGATGGCAATGGATACGGCGGTGCGAGACAGTTAATTCGTAGAAACATAGAATTTATCAAAGCCGAAGTTATTGGCTACATTAATACTGAGCTAAGTCCTCCATTCCAATTTAATGCAACTAAGTGTGCTCGAGATATTGGATATATTGTTGACGCATTAGGCTACGACCTAGCCCTTGGCACAAACTTTAATGCCATTCGTGCAGGTGAAGCCTACTACCGTGGAACACAATATAACATTCTTGAAGAACAGAAGGACGAATATCTAGATGCACTGATCTATACTAGAAGTTTAATTTCAGAAGTATTAGCCGGTAACTCTGTTGCGCGACTAAGAGCAGAAGCAAGTTTTGATGAAATCACCGACATTATTGAAAACGGTGTTGTAGCATCTGATCCTTATTCTTATACCGATCCTGTTGGTATTCCGGCATCAAGAATTAATTCAAAGAATTTATTACTCGACAATATTGCATTTATTAGAGAAGAAGTCATTGCATACCTAGCAGAAGAATATCCAGACTTTGTGTATGACGAAGATAAGTGTCGTAGAGACACAGAAACTATTATTAATTCTGTAGTTTATGATATTCTCTATGAAGGAAATAGTGCTACTGTAGAAGCCGGTTTACAATACTATGACGGCACAGGAAGTCTACAGATTCCTGGACAAACATTACAGACCACTGCGGCGTTAGCCTATGCCAGCGGAATCGCACAATTAATTGTTACTAATACTCCAGTTCCATTTCCAAAACAAGAAGCAGAAGAACAGGTATTTGATTTAATTAATCCCGGCAGTTCTACAGAATCTGCTAGAATTGGAGTATTGATGGGCTACATCAATACCATTATCTTAGGTGGCAGAAATACCGCGCCAGCATTTGAATATCCTACATTCACAGGCATAGCAGGTTCTCTAACTGACAGTAGAACATTGTTGTTAGCAAATAAAGAAAGTATCAAATCTGACACTATTGTATACTTAGATCAACGATATTCGTACAATCAAGATACCTGTGCTCGAGACACAGGATACATCTGTGATGCAATCGCACACGACATTTATTATAGTGGTAACTTAAAAACAGTACAGGCCGCTCTGTCTTATTTTAACGCCAGTGCCAGTTCTAAGATTGTAATCGATACGCAGTTAGCAAATACACTAGCGGCTATTAGTTATATTGAAACTTTAATTTTAAATGTAATTAATAATGAAGACCCAGACGAAAGATATCAACAGGAAGTTTTACAGTTTATTGACACAGATATCACAGATGGAAACTTGGCTGCACCAACTGTTCAAACTTTATTTGACGAATTTATTGAAATATTAAACAATCCGCCTAATGCTAGAGGAGCTCGTGCTTTATTAGTTGATAACAAAGAATTTATTAAAGCCGAAGTTATTAATTACATTGACAACAAATACGTAAACTTTACCTATGACGAAATAACCTGTCAGAGAGACGTTGGCTTAGTAATAGATGCAATTGGCTACGATTTAATGTTTGGCAGTAACTTCCAAACAATTACTGCGGCTAGAAGGTACTACGATGCCGCTGCCTCGGTGGCAATTGGTGTACAAAAAGCCGCAACCATAGATGCATTTACATTCTTAAAAGGCGAGTTGCTTACTGTAGTATCAGGAAATGCTACTGCGGTTGCTAGTGTAACTGCAAATATGGACATGTTTTTAGATGTTATTACTAACGGACTCAACGAACTTCCTGCTATAGTTACACCCAACCCAACAGGATATGATGTTAATTTTCAAAGTGCTAGAACTCTAATTCAAAATAATAGAGATTTTATTAAAGCAGAAATTATTCAATATATCACTAATAACTATATTGGTCTAAGTTACGATCCGTTAGTGTACAGAAAAAATATAGATCTTATTTTAGATGCAGTATACTATGATTTAACTTATGGCGGAAACTTACAATCTTTAATTGCTGGACAAGCATATTATTCATATTCAGTATTTCAATATACAGGTCCAGAGAAGCCAGCAATTCTTGCAGCCTACGGCTATCTAAAAGATCTAGTTGAAGATATTGCCTTAGACATTCCAATCTCTGCACTACAAGTTTCAATTCCTCAGGTACGTGGCACTCCAGGAAACGTTTCTGCTAGTACTACAGTAGGACAACGAATTGATAATATTATTACTATTATTGATCTAGGATTAAGTTCAGTTCCTGCAACAATTACTCCAAGTACCGCATGGGTAGCGGCTGGATTAACTGGCGCAAACTCTGCATTACAAAGTGCAAGATCTACACTGCAAACCGATGTAACCAATTATATTGATGCAAATTATACTAACACACTGGTATACAATGAAGAAATTTGTTCGCGAGATGTTGGATTTATAGTTGCCGCTGTGTCAGCAGATTTATTATACGGCGGAACATATTTGACCATACGTGCCGCAAGACGTTATTATGTGGGCACTGCAAGTAGTCGTGTTGTATTAGAAAATCAATTATCACAAACATTGGACTCCTTCGAGTATGCCAAAGAAGTTGCTCAGGCTGTATTAAATCAAGTTCCACCAACACTGAATTTTCAAGAACTCAACGGTGTCACTGAACCGGTTACACAGGTATTCAGTTCTGACAACGACGGCACAGCATTTGTTGCGAGAACAGGCGAACTGTTTAATTTATTAAACGAAGTTATCACTGATCCAGACATAGATGTAAGTTCAGTATTAACTGGTGCTAGACCAATTGTATATCCAACTTATAGATTAGTTCTTTCAAACACAACTCCTATAACTAATGAGTTAGAATATGTAATCAGCGGCTATGTAAGCAAAGCCGATTCAGGAGTTGGTGACGGATCATGGGACGTTGTAGTTAATATTATTACTGCACCTGTGGCTCCGTTGACTAAAACACGATATAGAATTTTTGGCAATAGTAATGCCAACTATAACAACGATGCGGTAGAATGCGTAGCATCAACAACTACAAGTATGACATTCCGTTATCCTAGTGATCCAGGTACATTTGGTTCAGGGACAACTACGATAGAATACGTCAAGAACTTCCAAATGTTAAGTGCTGGTAACACTAGTATGTGTTCCAATGACTTTACACAGATTAACGATTTGGGCTATGGATTAGTTGCCACAAACATTGGTTTGATTGAAACTGTGTCTGTGTTCTCATACTACTGCTGGACTGCTTACTATGCCAACAACGGTGGACAAATTCGTTCATTGAACGGTTCTAATGCACACGGCGAGTTTGGTATCGTGTCCGATGGTAGCGATCCATTAGAGGTTCCAGATAAGGTTAACCTATCTGATAACATGATGCAGGTTGCTCGTGTTTATAAACAAGACATTTATTCAACAGACAGTGCTGCCGATGACCTTGCAGTTTATTTCTATCAACACGATTATGCTCCTTACAACGTGTCCGAAGTTGAAATTAATCACGGATCGGGTGTAATTACAGAATTAGATAACACAAGTTTAATAGGCGGTAGTTCATATACTAACGGAACTTATATTAACGTTCCGCTTACTGGAGGAACAGGTTCAGGTGCAACAGCCAATATTGTTGTATCTGGTAACGTAGTAACTACAGTTGCTTTAGTAGCCACTGGTATTAGATATACCGAAGGCGATATTTTAAGTTGTGCAAATACCAGTGTTGGCGGTACAGGTAGCGGATTCTTTATCAGTGTTAAGACTGTTATTGGTAACGGTATTGCACGTTACGAAGTTGCATCAGTTACCGATGTAAGTAGCACAATTCCAAGTTCTGTCACAGGTACACCAGTTAAGACCGGACCAACTCTTGGCAAATATTATGTCACTTACTCATTTACCGCAGTGCCTTATACACCGAGAATAGGTGTACCATATACAGTTAGCGGAGCAACAACTACAGGCTTTAACGGAGTGCGAATTGCCACAGCCAGCACAACCACTAGTGTTACATTAGAATATCCTACTAATCCTGGCACATGGGCAGGCGGCCTGGCTACTGTGTGGGGACTGGGAAATATTTTACGTTTGAATATTAACACAGGTGGTAATAATGAAACGTCAGCCAATGGTTTGGCTGTAGATCTTGCTCACAATCAACCAATTATTATTCGTGGTAATCAGAACTTTAAATTTTACGAAGTAGATGATACAAACCCAGTTCGTCCAAGTACCGCTCTAACGTTTGTTGGCGACCCAGATGCCGGTGCTATTGTATATCGTGTATTAGCATATGGTAACAAAGGTCCACTAAACGAAGATCTAGAATTAGACGAATCTATTTTAGGTTTCGATACAACCTACGATTATATCAAACTATTGGTTAATGCCGATAATGTTGGAAACTCTGATACGGAAAATCCTGGGCAAAAACTAGGAGGTTCAGTTGGTGATACAAGAATCGCTATCGACCGAGTAAACGAAGCCGATGTTGAAGACAGACTTAATACTGGAGAGATGATTCTTGCATGGGACGGCAAAATACACAAAATTTTAAGTTATACCGATTTAGGTCTACTTGCTGGTTATGCTATTATTGAAATTGAAGATGTAGTAGATAAATGTCTAAGTGGCACCTCTGCAAGTGGATTAAACAGTCCAGTTGATCCTACTTATAATTTAGATATTGCCGAACCGCCAACTTTACGTTGTGGTTTGGCTGGAACTGAACCTGCAGAAATTATTGTACGTATTAGTACTTGTCGTGTAACAGGGCATGACTTCTTAGATATTGGTACTGGTGGTTATAACGACACAAACTATCCAAGCAAGATTTACGGTGCTCCAAAAGAACCTAATCAAGCACGTGAAGTCACAGAACGTACACGAGGTCGTTGCTTCTACGTAACTACAGACCAAGACGGTATTTTCCGTGTGGGTCGATTCTTTACAGTTGACCAAGGTACTGGTCGTGTAACATTTGCGGCAAGTATTGCGTTATCAAACTTAGACGGTTTAGGATTCAAACGCGGTGTTACTGTTTCTGAATTCTCAAACGATGATAGATTTACTGATGGTGCTAACGATGCACTGCCAACTGAAGCGGCTGTTCAGGGCTATATTGACAGACGTCTTGGCATGGATCGTACTAACAATACCTTAGATGCTAGTCAATTAGTAGGTCCTGGGTATTTAGATCGTGCAGGTATTTTAACATTTACCGGCCCCGATCCGTTAGACATGGGCGGATTTGCTATTGCAAACTTGCAAACACCAGTTGCTGACACTGATGCCGCTAATAAATTTTATGTAAGAAATCAAGAACTAAGTGACGACAGAGTCGATACATCAACCAGTCCTGCACGTAGTTTTAACGACTTATTAGTGTACAATGGTACTAAATGGGTCAATGCTGAAACAATTACCACAGGCGACATTCAAACTAGTCTAAGTGGTAAAAACCTTGCGTTAAACATTAAAAATGGCGTAATTATTAATGCAGACGTTAACGCTTCGGCAGCCATTGCACAGAGTAAGTTAGATATGAATGCGGCAACTACTCGTGCTAATGCCGCAGGCATTGCGCAGTCAGATCGCGGACTTGCTAGTTTTAAGAGTACAGAATTTACTGCAACTAACGGTTGGATCGAATTACAGACATCTAGTTCTACTACGACTGGCGTATTGCAGACTAAACTACAGTTTATTTCTAACGATACCTATTTAGGTAATAATACTGGTAGTGCTACATATCCTCGACAAGTAACATCTGGAACTATTGTTACTAACGGTGATGGTATTAAAAACGCTCAGTTTGCGCCGGGATCTGTTGGTGGTAATGGCCGTGCAATGATATTGTCAAGCATTGGTCCTAACACGTATAGTACAACTAATATTACAACAACTGCCCAAGCCAGTTCTATTTTACAATCCGATGGCAGTGGAAGAGTTGCAGTAGCCCAATTAGATTTAACTTCAAGTTTATTCAAAACATTAAGTGTTACTAGTGGTACTACACTGACAATGACCACGCCCGGCGCTGTAGATTTTTTAACAGCAGTTGGATCTAGTCCGGCTGCTACTACAATTACCACAGTTGGTACATTGAGTGCAAACGCATTAACCACTGCCAGCACAACAACATTTAGTCCTGCTAATGCCAACGTTACACTAAGTCCAACAGGCACAGGAACTGTAACTATTGCTCCAGCAAGTGTTGGTACTATCAACAATATGAACATTGGAGGTACTACAAGAGGTTCAGGAGCATTTACAGGTCTAACAGCAAACCAAAACGTTACACTAACAGCCAACTCTGCGGTAACTGGAGCAGCCAACGGTACTGGTACATTACAGGTCACAGGTGGTGCAGGCATCAGCGGGGACTTACGTGTTGGTGGAACTATCTACGGTGCTGTTACTGGTACTCTAGCAGGCTCGCTGAGTTTAGGAACATATCTAAGTTATAGTTCGGGAACAACCTACGACGGTAGTACTTCAAAAACTATTAACACCAATGCTACCAGTGCTAACACAGCAAATACAATAGTTGCTCGTGATAGTAACGGAGACTTTAATGCACGATATGTCTATGTGGGCTATATTAACTCAAGCGATGATACCAGTACTTCTACTGCTGTAAGTGGTGTTATGACTAAGAAAGGCGATAACTTCTATCGTACAGCAACTGGTCAACAGGTAGCAACATTCTTAAGTGGTTCTTCAATGAACAACTTAACAATTAATACGCAGTTGACTATGGCTAACGGATCAAGTCTACGTCAAAACAATAACACAACATGGTCAGGCGATACTGCCGCAGGTACAGGTAAACTAGAATATCACAGTAATCGCTGGTACGTTAACGTTGGCAGCGACTCCACCGAAGTAGTACGTTTCCGTAGAGGCGGCACAGATGTATCGTATATTGATAATACTGGCACATACAACGGCCGTGCTACCAGTGCTAACTACGCTGACTTGGCTGAAAAATATATGTCTGACGCTGTTTACGAAACCGGCACAGTTGTAGTATTTGGTGGCAATGAAGAAATTACAGTTACAGACAAGCACAATGACACAAGAGTAGCAGGTGTTATTTCTGAAAAACCTGCGCACTTGATGAATAATCAACTAGAAGGAGAACGTGCTCTAGCAGTTGGTTTAACAGGACGCTTACCATGTAAAGTACTAGGCAAAGTTAAAAAGGGCGACATCCTTGTAACTGCGGCTAAGAAAGGATATGCAGTTGTTAACAACAATCCTGCTCCTGGAACTATTATTGGTAAGAGTTTAGAAAACAAAGACGATTTAGGCGAAGGTTTAGTTGAAATCGTTGTCGGCAGATTCTAAGGAAAAATAACATGGCACTATATGACGATTTAGAAGAAATTAACTTAGGTAATATTGTCAATGACGGCACCGGAGACGATCTCCGTACAGCCTTTGAAAAAGTTAAAACTAATTTTGAAAGATTATACGATTTTGGAAACTCTCCAACAACTGCGTCTAATGTAGGCGCTACCGGGCAGAGCATTTTTAAACAAAAAACAGACAACGATTTTGAATTTAGAAAATTAGACAGCATTGGAGCAATAAAACTAACACTAGTTGGTGATGTTATACAGGCGTCATTTTTGCCTACTGCGGCTGTGGATTTTAACGCACAGAATATAACTAATGTAGGAACTATAACAGCCGCCACAGTTAATGCAAATATCACTGGAAATTTAACAGGAAATGTGGTAGGATTAATTAGAAACGGTGGTACAGTAACACAGAACCCGTTTATCGATGTTACTGTTTTAAATAGACAGGTAAATACATTTGACTATGGCAGCATCGAGCCTACATATCGTGATCCAATATCATATTTGTTAAACGAAATTGGAACAGATATGGGCACATTTACTGATCCTAGCCCAATAAGCATAGACGCTGGAACCATAGCATAAGGAGAGAATAGCATGGCATTACAAATCCGCAGAGGAACAACCGCTGAGAGAACTGCAAGAAGATTCCTCGTAGGCGAATTAATTTATGATACAACACTAGAACAGGTGTTTGTAGGCGACAGCGTCGACGGCATTACTGGAACTTTAGGGGGTAAAGCAGTAACAGCGTTTACGCAAGAAGATGCACAAGATGCTATTAGAGATCTATTCTCAGCAGGTACACACACTAACATCAGTTATTCCTATAACGATATAGGAAACAGCATCAGTTCTGTAGTTAACCTGTCAAGTTACGCTGGCAATATCAATGCGTCTGGCATTATCACTGCCAGCGGATTTAACGGATGGTTAGAAGGAAACGTATTTGCAAACGACTCTACTCTCTTAGTCGATGCAGGCAACGGCCGTATTCCAGCAGAAGTAGTTATAGGAACATTTACAGGCACAGTAGTTGGCAATGCTAGTTCAGCAACTGTAGCCTCTACCATAAGTTTAACTGCAACTAGCACCAACAGCGATCATTTTATCACATTTGTAGATACAGCAACAGGCAATGAAAATGTAAGAACTGATGCAGATTTAAAATACAATCCAAGCACAAATACATTGACAGCCGGCACATTTGTTGGTAATGTAACTGGTGAAGTTACTGGTAATATTTTTACCACATTAATTGACAGTGCAGATTCTAGTGCTATTACGTTTACTCCTGCTGTAATTTTTAGCAGTGATGTTACTGTTGAAAATGAACTATATACTGCTAATTTAAATTCTACAGATATAGCCAAGTTCACAGTATCTCAGGCTATTGGCTCTAACTTCACCCCCACTGTATTAGACTTATATGTAGACTGCGGTTCAGGTAATACTCTATCATCTGGACCAGTAATTAACTTTACTGTACAATCAACACCTGACGGTATATTTAATCCAGCAACTATTACTGCTTACAGAGATACAGGCGACATTGGTGTTGTTGAAATTAAAGCTCGTAATTTAAATAACACCACTATGGATTCTGTGGTGACATTTAGTTCGTACAACGGTGCGCAATTTAACAGCGCCATCGTTGCATTAGGCGGTGTTAACATACAGAATGCCTTGGCAAGACCTGCTCCGGCTACTAGTGCTGGCGCAGAAGGTGATTTTGCAGGCGATCTGTTATTTGCCGAAGACGGAGGAACCTGGTACATATACTACTGTATTGCAGACTGGACTAGCCCTGGTACCGCTGATATTTGGGTTCGATGGGCTCAAACTGGCACAACCTGGTAATTTTTAATCGCCCGGTACCGATAAATACAGTATCGGGGATTAAACAATGCTTAATATATGGAATCAACCGTCTGGATATAGTTTTAATACGTACAGCGAACGTCAAACTCAGACAATACCCTTGCCCTTAATTCCGGGCGCAGATCTAACAAATTTAACTTTTACAATCATTGCTGGTCGTTTACCCAGCGGACTGCGTATTGTCTACGATAATGCTCTAAGTACCTGGGCTATTAAAGGTTCTCCATTAGAGGTTGCAACTAATACAACTTCTACATTTGTTATAAGAGCTAAAAATACTGTAACACAAGCAATTTCAGATAGAACATTTGCAATGACTATCCAAGGACCCGATGCTCCAGTGTGGGTTACTGAAGGGCAAGATCCTGATATACAAATATACGATTTTGATATTTCAGAAACTTATCTAAAAGATATGATTGTTAGAAGAACAATAAACAATCAAAGTACTTTATATCGTGTAACTGCATCTACTGTAACAGGCATAGTTCCTCCTAACAGCAGTTACTATCAAATATTTTCTGAACCGTCAAACCTATTGCCCGTTGGTCCAGTAGTATCTAGAGTATCTCGATTAATAAGTGCTAAACGATCCAGCAATTTAGTTACTGTTACTACTGCAACACCGCACAATTTTATTTTTGGAAATATTGTTACCATTGCTAGTAATTTATCTGCGATTAATGCAATAAACGTCGAAATATTACAACCAGTTCCTTTGCCTGGAGAAGAATACGAAGATTATCTCAACAGAGTATCAAATACCATAACATATAATAAATTAGGCGGTAATTTTAATTCACAGACAATTACAGGAACTGTAACATTAATTAGAGATCCATTAACATTTGTTTTAGATAATACGTTAATAGATTTTCAATTACAGGCTACAGACAGCGACCTTTCTTCAAACGATAGTTTAGAATTTTTTATTGCAGAGGGAGATGGAGAACTTCCACCTGGACTCACATTAGGCACTAATGGAAAAATTACTGGAATTATTGACCCAATATTGGCTTTAGATATCACTGCACGAACAGGATTTTACGATACAAATTTGTATGATGCGTATGCATACGATTTTGGAAAACGTCCTAATATTGGAGAGGAAGATTATTTAAATGTTGTTACTCCAAGAAAATTAAATCGAAGTTATGAATTCATAGTTAGTGTAAGTGATGGCGAAAGTATTTCTCGAAGAAGATTTAGAATTTATGTTGTTGGAGATGACTTTTTAAGAGCAGATAACACTATAGTTCAAATTGGTGCGGGGACGTTTACCGCAGACTCAACTTACCTAAGAGCACCAATATGGCTAAGTTCTCGAAATTTAGGTCTAAGAAGAGCTAACAATTATGTAACGATTGTACTTAATACGTTTGATCCAAATCCTGAAATTGGACCAGTGCGTTATGAATTAGCAACACTAAATGACGATTTAACTCCTAGTGTGCTACCCGATGGATTGTTCTTAGATTCTGAAACCTCAGAAATTTTTGGGTTCGCTCCATACCAGCCTGCTATTACCAAAGAATATAAATTTACAATCAATGCTATAAAATACGATAAAGAAAATATTACAGAAGTTGAGGTTGCCATTGTTGTTGCAGACGATGCTCCTATAGGACAAAACTTCTTAAAAATTTTACCGTTGCCATTGGAAGATGTTAATTTACTAATTGGTGATGTTATTAGAATTGGTCCTAACGTTTATACTGTGACAGAGTATATCAGTAACACTGTTGGCGGAACTGCGGCTACGTTAAAACTATCTAAGAATCTTTCAACCAATGTCTTAGATGGACTAATTATTAGAAAAATGTATAATCAAAGTGTCAGCGAATTTTCAACACAGACTGCGCCTAAAACATTTACTATTTCAATATTAGGTGAAGTTGAATCTGTAATTCAATTTATCACTGATAGAAATTTAGGATCTATTAAACCAAGTTTTCCTAGCAATTTTTATGTAGAAGCCACTACTACAGTACCTAACGCCAAACTTAGATATCAACTAGTGGATGGATCTTTGCCTGAAGGTTTAACTCTTAAAGAAAGTGGAATTATTGAAGGAAAGATTAATCAGTTTAGATCTAACAGCGTTTCTGGATTTACATTATTTGATAGCGGTAACACCACATTCGACGGCGACACTTTAACCATAGACAGAACTTATCGATTTACAGTCAATGCCCAAGATCAATTTAGATACAGTTCTATTAACAAAGAATTTTTAATTACTATCAGCGAAGGTACGTTAACTTTATACAGTAACATTTATACCAAACCGTTACCTAAACAAGAAAAGCGAGAGTTGTTTTATAATTTTATTAATGATACAACAGTGTTTGAACCAAATAGAATATATCGTTTAGGAGATCCTAGTTACGGAATACAAACAGAATTAAAAATGTTAGTTTATCCCGGTATTGAAAGCAAAGAAATAGCATCATACATATCGTCAATTAGCAAAAACATACGACGTAAACGTTATCGTATTGGCGAATTAAAAAGAGCCATTGCTAAACAACAGGGAAGTAATGATATTGTCTACGAAGTAATTTATTTAGAAATCTTAGATGATTACGAAAATAACGGTAAATCTGCTTCAAAGAAAATCAAATTATCAAATAGTATTAACAGTCCTGTAAATATCAATCAGGCTAGAAGAAATTCAGTAGACGGTAAATTAGGAACATACAATTCTGAAACTCAAACAGTAACCTATGAAAATAATTACGTTGAAAGAAAATTAAATGCTCAAGCCGTGGATAGATTTAGTCCTGTTTCAACGCCTATAACCATTGACACTGCAAACCTAAATGTTAGTGGCAATGATTTGGAATATGTTTACCCCAGCAGTATTAAAAACGTTAGATCAAATATTTCTGAAGTAGGACTGACTGAAAACGAATTCTTACCGCTATGGATGACTACTCCACAAGATACTAGAACTGCGGCTACTGGATTTTTAAAAGCCGTTCCACTATGTTACTGTAAACCCGGCGAAGGACAGTACATTTTGGACAACATTATAAACAGAGATTTTGATTTTAGTCAGTTAGATTTTGAAATTGACAGATTTATCATAGATTCTGATATAAATGACGTTGAAGAAAAATACTTAAAATTTTCTAATTCACGCTATAACGTGTGATAAATATCAATAAAGGATACCCAGTAAAATGACATACCGCGAGACCCAAATAAATGAAGCATTCCCAGTAGCGGGAGTTGACAACGAAAGCCAAGGTTTTCGTGATAACTTTTCGGCAATCAAGGATACGCTAATTCAAGCCAAGTCCGACATTGAAGATCTTCAAGAATCCAGACTAGATATTTCTAGTCCTGAAACAGACCTATCTAGAAATACTGTTACTAACGCAAATTTAAAAGGTGTAAGTTTTGAATTTAACGCAGGCGGTAACATTGTGGCTAGCCAAAACGTAAGTTATGCGGCTGGATCATATCATGTTTATACAATAGCAAAAGTAGGTCCTAGTTCTGGCAGTCCAGTCGAACTAACACTGTCTAATTTGCCGGCCGCTGGGCAACTGGCCGTTATACGTATTCATTTATATGGAAACGGAACAGAACAGTTCTTTTCGTTCAATACAGAAAACGTAGGAGACTTTTACAAAGATCCAAATTGGCCTGCTACATTAAGCGTGACCAGTGCAACTCTTCCGAAGATTTTTGAATTTTGGACATGGGACGGTGGTGACACTGTGTACGGCAGATATCTGGGCGCATTTACAGCATTATGATACACCCCTTAGCAGAAGATTTAAATTCACTTAAAGAGCCAGAATTAGAAACTAGGATTCAGGATCTTAGTAAAAAATATTTTATGGCTGCTAATAATCTTGCAGTACAGCAACAGATTATTCTTTTGCTGGATATGTATAAATCAGAATTACAGACCCGAAGACAAAAACTTTGGGAAGAACAATACCAAAAAAGAGATACAGATCTTGACAGCCTAATTAATGTAAGTTAAAATACTTGCATGAGACTAGACAGTTTAGGCATTCCTATATTTTCAGCACAAGACATTTTTGATTTAATTTACCAAGGTAAATTGGATGTCTTGCCTAAATTATTAGTAGATCCAGCAGATTCAGAAATTAAAAAGTTTAACGAAAATTCCGAAACTGTTAAACTCAAAGAATACACAGAATTACCAATTACCAAACAAGAATTTGATCAAGCATTACAATCCGATTGGTTTATGCCCGACGAATACAAAAACATGGATATCGAAGGATTTCTTGTTAATGTATGCCCTAAAGAAAACTATCAACGACTGATAGAAGAATTAGAACAATATCGAGCAAGGAATATGTTAAATTTGCTTCGGTGGCTGAAATATTTCGTAGATTCCTGTCGCAAGGAAGGCATTGTTTGGGGAGTTGGACGAGGAAGTAGTGTAGCAAGTTATGTTCTGTATCTACTAGGAGTACATAAAATAGACAGTTTGAAATATAAATTAGACTGGCGAGAATTCCTGAGATAAGTACATATATAATAGGAGGGCTTTGAAATGCCACAAAAACCAGCACCAAAAAAAGTTTATCGAACAGCAAACGGTAAAACAGTTGACATGGATTTATTACGTCAACGTAATGAACTTACACCAGCAGTAGGAAACGCTCGTGTTAATGCTCGTGGGGACGAATTAGGGCCCGGCGGAAAAATTGTTCGTACACGCGAACAGGTATTACAAGATTTTTACAGTCAATCTGAACTTCCACAAGAAAAGGAATAAAAATGCAGGTAGTTAAAGGTGATCTAAGACCGTTACGTGATAACGTTTTTGTTGCCGATATGGAATTTGGCGAGCAAAAAAGCAAAGGTGGCATTGTTCTACTAAGTGATGATGCCAAGGATACTGGAATACATCCAAGATGGGGAAGAGTCTTTGCTAAAGGTGCAACAAACAAAGATGAATATCAAGTAGGTAATTGGGTTTTAATTAAACACGGAAGATGGACACGCGGTATCAAACACGAACTCGATAGTGGAGAAACTATCACTATTCGAATGATTGATACCGACGACGTATTGTGTTGGGCTGAAGAGAAACCTGAAAATACTACAGTAATGGGCAACCTATGACAAATCCTTTTAGAGATCAAGAAAAATTCATGCGGGCCTGCGATCAAACGACTGAGGGCTGGAATCAAGAACAATTTAATCTTTATGTTAATTTGATCGACGAAGAATATAACGACGAACTTAAAACTGCTATTGCTAATTCTGATTCTACAGAAATAGTAGATGCTTTAACAGATATCTTAGTTGTTACCATAGGCGCATTACACAGTATGGGAGCAGACGCTGAGGGTGCTTGGAAAGAAGTAATGCGAACCAATTTTGCCAAAATTGATAAAGATACGGGCAAGGTTCGAAAACGCGAAGATGGAAAAGTTTTAAAACCCGTAGGTTGGTCGCCGCCGGATTTGAAACCTTTCGTTACCAAAGGGTCTTGACAGACCCTTTTTTAATCTGTAAAATATTAATATGAAAACCGGTTTTACTTGTTCAACATTTGATTTGTTTCACGCAGGACATGTGATGATGCTACGTGAAGCAAAAGAACAATGCGATTATCTTATTGTTGGATTACAAACTGATCCAACCATAGATCGTCCGCAAAAAAACAAACCAGTTCAAAGTGTATTTGAACGGTTCATTCAATTAAAGTCTTGTGTATATGTTGACGAAGTTGTAGTGTATGCCACTGAAAAAGAACTTCGGGACATATTGCTTTCATATCCTATTGATGTTAGAATACTAGGTGAAGAGTATGCAGGCAAAGAGTTTACAGGGTGTGACATCGATATGCAATACTACTTTAATGAACGTAAACACAGTTTTTCAACAACAGAATTAAGACAGCGTGTAGTAGACGCAGAGGCTAAAAAATGAAATGCGAAACTTGCAGAGAAGAAATAAAACCAAACTGTGATTGGAGACAGGGACGTTGTCCGCATGTTGCTCCAATGCTAACTGACTATCATTTTAGATATCTAAATTTATTTAAATCTATTAAAAACCTTTTTAAGGGCAAACAATGAAAGAATTATGGGTGGAGAAATATCGTCCCAAAACAGTCGAAGGATATGTTTTTAAAGACGAAACACTAAAACAACAAATTGAAAAATGGATCGGTGAAAAGGCCATTCCCCATTTGCTTTTTAGTGGTAATGCTGGCACAGGGAAAACTACACTGGCCAAAGTATTGTTAAATGAAATAGGTGTAGAAAGCACAGACATACTTGTTGCCAACGGCAGTAAAGAAGGTCGTAAAATTGAATGGGTAGATAAGCTCATTGGATTTTGTCAGACTATGCCGTTTGGGGATTATAAAGTTGTGCTAATTGATGAAGCAGACTACATGAACAAAGATTCTGTTCAGCCAGCACTACGCAACCTAATGGAAGATTACAGCAACAGTGTTCGATTTATTTTTACTTGTAATTATCCGCACAGAATTATTACTCCTGTAAAAAGTCGCTGTCAAGAAATTCACATTGAAAAAACTGACATAACAGAATTTACCGCTAGAGCGGCTACTATTCTTGTAGAAGAAAATATCGAATTTGATTTAGATACCCTAGACACTTATGTAAAAGGCACGTATCCTGATCTACGCAAGTGTATTAATAATGTGCAGGCAAACAGTGTTACAGGAAAACTTACTGTACCCGAAGCAGTCGACGGTAGTGCAGATTACAGAGTTGAGATGGTCGAACTGTTTAAAAAGGGTCGAATCCAAGAAGCACGTAAACTGTTGTGCAGTCAAGCTCGGCCTGAAGAAATGGAAGAAATTTACTCATGGATGTATAACAATGTTACGTTGTTTGGCAAGGATGAACGAACACAAGATAATGCTATTCTTATTATCAAACAGGCGTTGGTTGATCACCCAAGCATGGCTGATGCAGAAATTAATTTGGCAGCCACACTGATTAGATTAGCAAGACTCAATGAAGCCTAAATTAGTAAAAGCATACATGAACACTGCAAAAATATTTGCAGAACTCAGTCATGCACAAAGATTACACGTTGGTGCCATCGTAGTCAAGGATGATAGAATTATATCTATTGGCTATAACGGCATGCCCGCTGGTTGGGAAAACAACTGTGAAGATAAAGAATGGATGAACAGAGATGCAGGAGGTTGGCTTAATCCCGATGAAATATACGAACGTTGGCCCCATGTTGAATACAACGAAGATGCCGAAGAAGAATATAGATATCGCCTTGTAACTAAACCGGAGGTATTACATGCTGAGTCAAATGCTATTGCAAAATTGGCTCGCAGTACTGAGTCTGGGCTTGGTGCTAGTATTTTTGTTACTCACAGTCCTTGCCTCGATTGCGCCAAACTTATCTATCAGTCTGGGATTAATCGTGTTTACTATGGTGAAAACTATAGAGATGACACGGGAGTCAACTTTCTCAAAGCGTCAGGAATTGAAGTAACTCAAATAGAAGGGGAATAATCCCCTTCTTTATTAATCACCGTAGACTGATAACACCTCCTTTACTGCCTCGTGCCGTTCAATATCTTTCATACCAAACTGTACAAGGTCCAAACGTTCAAGATTTTTATCTTTTAGTCTTTGGCAGAAGTCAATTAAGCCGTTATCTTCTAGTCTATCAGCCTGTCTTAAATCTCCTGTCACGACCATTTTAGAGCCTTCACCTAGTCTTGTTAGCAACATCTTCATTTGATTTGGCGTAGCATTTTGCATTTCATCTGCAATAATGTATGCATTTTTGAAGGTGCGACCTCTCATATATGCTAACGGACTAATTTCAATTACACCCTCACGAATCATGTTCTCGATATCCCTAGCGTAATAGTACTCGGCTAGGACATCAAAGATGGGCCTAGTCCATGGAGCCATTTTTTGCTCAAGGGTACCTGGGAGAAATCCGTGCTCTTCGTCTACAGAAACTGCTGGGCGAGTTACCACGATTTTATCTACCAACTTTTCTTTAAAAAGTTTAATACCGACTTGGCACGCTATTAATGTTTTTCCGGTGCCGGCGGGACCCAGAGCAAAAACTATGTTTTTTGATGGATCTAATAGTTTGAATAGATATTCTTCTTGATTTCGGTTGCGTGGAACAACGTTGACTCGCTGTTTTTTCTGTGGAAGGGTTTGTGGGACTGTGTGTTGAAAGTGCTGAAACTCAATAACGTTTTCGTTATGAAAGCGTTTTTTGGCTCTCTTTGTCGTCATTAACTGCTCTCCTTATGAGGCGTAGGACGTCCGTTGTCTACATACTTTGTAGGACAACTTGAGAGGTCCTACAAAAATATTTAACGATCTTAAAGAAAATAGAACTGATACTATATCAAAATTGTCTAGATAAATACTTCAGCAAAGGATAACCTTAAAAATGCACGATATTTTAGATATTATAGAAAACATCAATACCATATACAACAACAATAACAGCCTTGCTATTCTTAAGGACTTTGAGCGTGTGTTCGATGAGTTAGATATGTATGTGTTTGAAAACTGGCGTGAAGGCGAATTAATCAAAGGGCCAGTTGTTGATAGACACTGGGTCACTTGCGAATTCATGTGGCCAGATCAAAAGATGCCTAATCCACAGGCAGGTAAACGACTATTAGAATACGGCTGTGGAGTAAAGTATAAAAAAGATATTTTAGTTAAACCAAGAAAAATCAAAGATCCCGACGATATTCGTCCCGGAACAAAATTAGGTAAATTGGACGAACACAACATTTGGATTGTCGAAGTTACTATGCCTAAGAAGTTAATGTTAGATATTTTTAGAGGCTATCACAATCAATTAATGGATGAGTTAGACCCAGCAAACAATCAAAAGGCTCCTGAGCTTTCTCCACCGCCAGCAGGTGAAGCCACAGCAGGAGCACCACCAGCGGCCGCAGCCGCTCCAGTACCAGGAGGAGAAGCCAGTGCACCACCAGCCGCTTAATGAAGAAAGTTTATTGGCCAACGATCTTGTTAACCTAGTAAATCGTGTATTCGAAGTAGATAATTATAAATCAAAAATGGGCGACGACGCCGATGTTGTAGTACTGAGTTTTACTGTCGAGAGTCGTAGCCCAGCAGAGGATCTAGTGAGTTTTATTGAAAAAGGGTATACTTTTGTTCTCGATGCCGACATGAGTCCTGGAGAACTTGAAGACGGTAAGTATCGTGTTTTTGTAGAGCTACAAAGAACTAGCAAGGTATCTGAACAAATTACTGAAGTGCTCTACGGGCTTACTAGACTAACAGGTATTGACGATTTCAAATTTCGCTATCACAAGAGTTTTGACAGTTTGGATGCCAACGAGGACAAGTTAAATGAAGTAATTCCTAGAGATCCTTTAATGTACAAAAATCGTATGCAAGAACAAGAACTAAATAGTTACGAACAGTTCTTCAACAACAGTATGTTAGAAAGTGTTCGTATGCATGACAACATCATTGAATTTAAAAAGATACATGCTGAGCCATTAAAGTTCAAATATATCACGTTTGGAAAAACAAAACAAATTTTAGAAAGTATCGAGGATCGTATCGCTATTTCGTACAACGACATGGCCGAAGTTATGTTTTTAACCAAGTATATTGGCAACTATAATATTACCAAACTTGGAAACAAATTCATGCTTGAAAATAAAGATCATGCAATCATATTGGAGAAATTACAATGAGTTTTACTTTCGACTTTACACGCAATCAACTAGCACAGATGATACCCGGAAACCCCTATGTAGATCAATGGTACACTGCATTAAATGAAATATTACCTGAATATGGAATTAATACGCCAGAGCGTGTAGCCGCTTTTATTGCACAGTGCGCACACGAAAGCGGTGGATTTAAATTCCTAAAAGAAAATTTAAATTATCGTGCAGAAAGTTTATTAAAAGTATTTCCAAAATATTTTAAAACTTTAGACGAAGCACGAGCATATGAAAAGAAACCAGAAAAAATTGCTAACAGAATTTATGGTAACCGCATGGGTAACGGACCAGAAGAGTCCGGAGATGGCTTCCGCTACTGTGGCAGAGGTCTTATTCAACTTACCGGCAAAGAAAATTATAGTTGGTTTGCCGCTAGTCTTGAAATACCAGTCGAAGAAGCATCGGAGTACCTAGAAACATTTGAAGGCGCTGTACAAAGTGCCTGCTGGTTCTGGGAAACAAACAATCTAAATCAATGGGCTGATAAAAAAGATATTTTAACATTGACCAAACGTATCAACGGTGGAACTATTGGATTGGATGACCGTATCAAACATTTTAATCACGCTCTGCACGTTCTCGGAGTACACTGATTATGTGGCAGTTTCAGTGGATGCTTAGTTTAATTCCGGATAGTCTGTTTATCTGGATTACCTATATCCTAATGATTATTGGTGCTGGATTGTATGTTGCCAGCAAATTAGTCAAATGGATTCCGTTAATGGGACAGTATAAACTACCAGCAGAACTAATTGGAATTGCCGTATTATTAGGCGGCGTTTATTTATTTGGTGGCTACGGGGTTGAAATGTCCTGGAGAGATAAAGTTCGAGCATTAGAAGAAAAAGTCAAAGAGGCCGAAACAAAGAGTCAAGAAGTGAAAATACAGATACAAGAAAAAATAGTTTACAAGACTAAAGTTGTAAAAGAACGAGAAACTGTATATGTAGATCGCATTAAAGAAATAGCCAAAGAAATTGATGCTAAATGCGAGGTAGATCCTAGAGTTATTGAAGAACTCAACAAGGCTTCCGAGGACCCGTTTAAAGGAGATGCTAAATGAAATATCTAATTTTAGCATTTGCAGTATTATTAACAGGATGCTCTACTGCTCCTGTGGTAATGAAATTTCCTGACGTGCCTGAGGCATTAATGGAAAAATGCGAAGAACTTGAAAAAGTTCCAGCAAATACCAAACAACTTAGTACTACTGCTGAAGTTGTTGTAAGAAACTACGGAAAGTATCATGTTTGTCGTATCAAAGTAGAAGAATGGCAGGAGTGGTATCGTTCAAATAAAAAGATTTACGAAAGCGTTAAATAATCAAAAGGAGCAAAAATGAGCGTAGTAGATTCAGTATTAAAATTAATTAACAAAGACTCTAAAGATCCCGATGCACCGAAGCCTCCAGTAGGTTCACGTAGCGAACGTGAAGCAAAAATTAAAGACAAAGCAGGTATGGTTATTTCCGTATTTGCGTTGTTCCTAGCAGTAAATTCGTGGTACGGCGGCAAGTTAAGTTCAACAGTTCTTACTAATACGCTAGGTGCTAATAATGCTTGGGCACAATACCAAGCAAAGAATAATAGATTAGTCAGTTATGAAATTGCTGGTAAGACAACTAGCGATCCTAAACTAAAGGCAGAGTTTAAAGCAGAAGCAGAACGCATGGACAGCGACAAGAAAGAAATTGCTGTCAATGCACGTAAGATGGAGGCAGAACGTGAACTAGCAAAAAAATCTAGTCCATGGATTGGGTATGCTAGTACAGCATATCAGTTGGCTATTGTTGTATTATCAGCAAGTATTCTTGCAGTTAGTATGCCAATGTTTTGGGCGAGTTTTGCCGTGGCGGGCGTGGGCTTATTTTTAAGTGCCCAAGGCGTCCTACTATTTTTATAATTTTTAAGTTAGGAGCGACAAATGACAGAGTACAAAGATATGAGTGATGCAGAAAAGAAAAAAGAAGATTGGATGAATGCTAAATGGCGTCCAATGATGGGTTGGATGTATATGTTGGTCTGTACCATGGACATGGTTATATTCCCAATCCTATGGAGTTTATTACAAACAGCAACAGGTACATCTATAACACAATGGAATCCACTAACACTACAAGGTGCTGGATTATTCCATATTGCAATGGGTGCGGTATTAGGTATTGCGGCTTTTGGTCGTACACAAGAAAAAATGGCCGGAGCAAACAACGGTGGAGCATCTACAACACCAACACCAACACCACCAAGTTTTAATGCTCCAACACAGAGTTTTGGATCAGCATCGCTAGGTGGTAATACTGCAAGCGTGGCGCCAAGTTTCAGTGCTCCGAAGCCTGCGCCAAGTTTTAGTGCGCCAGCGGCTGCACCAGCATTTTCAAGCACAGGTAAACCAATGCCTGTACAACCAGAACAACCAGAACTATAAAGGAGAGTTCAAATGAAACATTTAATATTTGTAGCAGGTTTAATTTTTGCGGTACCTGCAATGGCCGCAGATGAAGCACCAAAA
>JACCDW011381543.1_pt1 | contig 48420 bp, 52 predicted proteins | sample 7449781 | NCBI WGS metagenome assembly JACCDW01 (sample SAMN15323449, study PRJNA562643) | freshwater metagenome | isolation source: river surface water | place: USA:Blue River Watershed | collected 2017-08-18
CCAGAATAAATACAGTGTGAAAAAAAGGAAACGAGCTAATTATGCAAGATAACAGCGGAATTTTAGTACAGGGACACATAAAAATATATGATCCCCTATCTAAAGAAATCTACGTTAATAAGCGTAACGCCATCCATTATGAGAACATGAGTTTAGCATTAGCTGAAAGTTTGAGTAATGCAGGGCAGGGGTTTATTTACGAAATGAGCTTTGGAAACGGCGGGACTTCTATTGATCCTACTGGTATCATTACCTATTTGACCCCAAACTCGGCAGGAACTAATGCTAGTTTGTATAATCAAACATATACAAAAGTTGTAGACGATCGTTCTACAAATAATACTGATCCTGCAAGAAACTTTCTGGAAACAAGACACGTAAGTGGAACTAATTACACTGATGTGTTAGTTAGCTGCTTGCTAGACTACGGTGAACCTGATGGACAAGATGCATTTGATACTTCCGCTGGTGTAAATGGATCTTTCGTTTTTGACGAATTAGGTTTGAGAAGTTATTCTTCGTCGGGCACAGGTAGACTGATTACTCATGTTATTTTTCACCCTGTACAAAAGTCATTGAATAGATTAATTCAGATTGATTATACTGTTCGTGTTCAGAGCTTGTCGGGTTAAGGGGTAAATTATGGCATATGAAGTAAGTTATACAGACAGTGTAAACAAGGGCGTGATCGTTGTTGAGGATAGCACCCTCAACACTGAAACTTCTCTGTCTTTACCTGGTAGAAGCAGCACAGCTTATGGACAAGCAATCGCTGAAAATTTTTTACATCTCTTAGAAAATTTTGCTAATACAACACCTCCACTAAGGCCAGTTGAAGGTCAGCTTTGGTATGATAATACTGATGGTGTTGATCAACTTAAGATTTATGATGGCACTACATGGTCGGCATCTGGTGGTTTAAAGAAATCTACAACACAGCCTGCGGTAGCTAATTCTTTAGCAGGCGACCTGTGGGTGAACACAGATGCTCAGCAACTGTATCTGTTCACAGGAAGTCAGTGGGTACTTGTTGGACCCGATTTTAGTGACGGATTATTGACAGGTGCTAGAGCAGAAGTTATTGTAGGTACAGATGATCTAGCTTATAATGTTTTAACAATTAAAATTGAAGATAAAACAGCGGCCATAGTTAGCAGCCGAGCGTTTACTCCTAAGAGTACAATTACTGGTTTTAGATCCGGTGTGCAGGCAGGATTTAACATTGCTTCAACGCCTATAGTAGGTTCTGAAACATTAAAATATTATGGAATAGCAGAAAAAGCTGAAAATCTTTATGTAAATGGAGATTCAGTTCCAGCAAGTAACTTTTTAAGAGGTGATGCTGCTTCAACTACAAACTATCAACTAAAAGTAAAATCTAATGACGGTATTCAAGTAGGATCCGGCGGTCAATTAAACATAAAGATCTCTGGAGAAGCTGGCGTTATTCAGCACAATACTTCTGGTGCAAATATCGACTTTGTTCTAAGAGAAGGTAATAACAACAATACTGTTTTAAGAATTGACAGTACACAAAAAGTAGGTGTTAATAATACAGCACCTGAAGCAGATCTTGATGTAGTAGGTGATGTCACAGTTCGATCAAAACCTACAGACAGTAACACTGGAGTATTGACAGTTGAAAGTACAATTAATTCTACAGGCATTAATGATGGTTCTCTTATTGTTAAGGGAGGCGTTGGCATTGGTAAGAATTTAAATGTTGGTGAAAATGTTGATATTGGCGGAGTGTTAACAACAGGCAATGTAGAACCTGATTCTAACAGTCAACGAAATATTGGTAGTGCTACACTAAAGTATGATCAAGTATATGCTACTACATTTTTTGGTAACTTACAAGGAAATGTGAGCGGAACAGTAACAGGTCGTGCTGGATCTGCAGATAGATTAGCTTCAGCAACTACATTTGCTATCGACGGCGACGTAGAAAACAATAGTTTTGCATTCGATGGTCAAACAGGTGGTTCGACTAAAACATTTGATGTAAGAATACGCAACAGTTTTATTAGTAACAAAGATGTAATTTATTCAGTAGATAATGCAGATGAAATACTAGTAAACAAGGTTATTGGTGAATCAGGATTATATAGGGTAACAAAACGTAATTTCTTAAAAGATATACCTTTAATACCACCGGGTTCGATGCTACCTTATGGTGGCTCTGAAGCACCAGATGGGTGGTTATTGTGTGACGGGTCAGAAGTTCGAAAGTCAGATTACAATTTGTTATGGGAAGCTATACAGTTTAATTTTAGAGATGCTACACTTATAAGTGACGGCGGCGTCAACTATTTTGCCTTACCAGATTTAAGAGGTAGATTTCCTCTTGGTGCGGATAACATGGGCGGCCCAAGTGCTAATCGTGTTACAAGCTCAGCTGCGGATGGCATCGGAAATAGTTCTGGAGAAGAGAGCAAAACTATAGGTATTGAAAACTTACCAGAACACGAACACGACTTAGAAGGTCCAAGCGGAACTCAATATTATGGTATACGAGTAGGAGCAGGAGCTCCTTTAGATGAAGCAGCTATTGCTTTACCTATTGAACCGGGTGCAGGCGGAACACAAGGTTTTGCATCTAGTGGCGGTGTTTTAACATCGTCAGCATTAGGGTCACCGTTAAATGTAATGAATCCATACTTGGTAATTAACTATATAATCTATACTGGACAATAAGATGAGTTATCAATTAAACAAAACAGACGGCACAATACTAACAGATTTAATTGACGGTCAGATAGATACCGAAAGCACCAACCTTACCCTAGTAGGAAAAAATTACACAGGTTACGGAGAAGCGTTTAACGAAAACTTCATCAAGCTGTTAGAAAATTTTGCTAGTTCAGCAGCTCCTAGTAATCCTATAGCAGGACAGCTATGGTGGAATACCAGTGAGCAGCGTTTAAAAGTTTATGACGGTACAGTCTGGAAAGCATCAGGTGGTCCCTATGTTCAGCGTGAGAGACCACAAATGGTCGCCGGTGATCTATGGATTGACAGTTTTAATAACCAAGTATATGCTTATGACGGATCTGATACTATTCTTATTGGTCCTCTTTATACTGCATCTCAGGGAATAAGTGGTTTTCAAGTAGCAAGTATATTAGATACTCAAAGCAGAGCTAGAACAGTAGCAAAACTATTCATCGGTGGTGAATTAGTAGGTATTTTCAGCAATATTGAATTTACACCAATTTACGCCCAAAGAATTTTAAGCCTAGTAACTGAAGACAATCCTAATGGAATAATCTTTGAAGGATTTAATGTTGTTAAACCTGAAACTTTTAAATTTTATGGTATTGCAGAAAGTTCAAATGCACTTGTTACAGGATCAGGAGAAATAAGAACAGCTGAACAGTTCTTACCATCAGATAGTAACGGTACAACTGTTGGTACTCTTACAATTTCAAATTCTGGTGGCTTAACGATAGGAACGTCTCAGAACAATGTGCAAAAGGTTGTTGGTCCAAGATTTTATATAGAAAATCAGTTAAGAGACCATGACATAAGTCTCCGCGTTCGAAGTTCTTTATACGAATCTATTATTGTTGATGCATTATATGTTGATGCATCGGCAGGAAAGATAGGCATATTCACTACAAACAGATTACCTGAGTATACCTTAGATGTTGAAGGTGATTTAAGGGTTACTGGTAATCTTTTAGTTGAAGGAGAATCTACTACTGTTAATGTACAAACTCTAACAGTTGAAGATAAGAATATAGAACTAGCAGCTCAAGGTGATAGTACTTTAGGTGATGATGCAGTTGTTGACGGTGCAGGTATTATTGTTAGGTCAACAGACAGCGATAAAACACTCACTTGGGAATTAGCAACTGATTCTTGGACTTTCAATAAGAATCTTGATCTATCATCAAATACACTAGTTTTTAGTATTAACAATAGCGTTAAACTTACTAATGACAGTTTAACAAATATTCAATATGCACCTGATTTACTACAGATAGGAACATTGCAGTTTTTAGATGTTGACAACATTAACATTAATGGCAATACTATTAGCAGTAGTTTAGGTTTAGTTTTTACAGCAGCTTCTGGAATTAATATTACAGCTGGCGGCAACATTGCAATTCAAGACAGTCAAAAAATTACAGGATTAGCAGATCCTACAAGCGCACAAGATGCAGCTACAAAAGCATATGTTGATAATGCTACCGTTACTGCTCCGGTTGTTTTTAGCTTAGATATTACTGGATTAGGTAGTGGATTAACTTTGCAAACAAATGTTTCAAGTTATTTAAATGATCTATTTCCGTCGAATTCTAATAATACCGGAAAACTAGCTAGGATTCATACGGTTTCGTATGCCGGCGCAACAGTCAGCGGTATTAACGTAACAGTTACTGAGTCTCCTAATTTAACGGGAGTTTTAACTATTACAAGAGTAGCTGTAGACTCAAATGGCACTCAAAACGAGTCAGCCATTCAGGATATTGTAGCATCAAATACAGCGTCTGGTGTGGCAGTTTTAGCACCTTCTAGAACATTAATGATATTTGAGAGTTCTGGCTCAGGCTGGAATCATGTGTCAACGACTGCTTATCCGTAATTTACGATAAATAACATAAAGCACTATTTAGGGGTTATCACAGATGGCTTATCAAATTGATAGATATAACAATACAACGCTAACGGTTGTAGAAGACGGTACCGTAGATCAAACAACAGATTTGAAATTTATCGGTAAAAACTATGCCGGTTACGGTGAAATTCAAAACGAAAATTTCCTGTTTTTGCTAGAAAACTTCAGTGGCGCAAATGCTCCTCCAAGAGCTATTAGCGGTCAGCTTTGGTTTGATAGCGGAAACAGCAAGTTAAAATTTTATGATGGCTCTCAGTGGAGAACTACAGGCGGCTCTGAAGTTTCAGGAACAGAACCAACTGGGTTAACTGATGGCGACTTTTGGTGGGATAGTGCTAACGATCAGCTGTACGTTTATAACGGCACAGATTTTATTTTAATTGGTCCCCAAAACGCCGGCGAAGGCGTTACCCAGATGGTAAGCCGTGAAATACTAGATAATACAAGTGCAACAAGAACGATTATTGCTGCAACAATACAAGACGAAGTTGTTGCAATTTTTAGTCCTTCCGAGTTTACAATAGGTAATACGAACCCAATTACAGGTTTTGATAGGGTAAAAAAAGGTGTTACACTTGCATGGACTAAATTAGCCGATAATGGTGTAACAAATAGTGCTTCTGTAGTCGGAAAAGATTTTAATTTCTGGGGTACAGCATCTAATGCTGATAAACTTGGTGGGTTGCCTGCTGCAAGTTATGTTACCTCAACACCAGGAGAAACTACAGTATTTACGGAAGTAGTTCAATTCCCAGATGAAGGTATTTTAGTAGGAAATGATTCTGATTTTAAACTTTATGTTGAAGGCGGAAATAACGGCGTAATTGAAAATGCTGAAGGCCTATCAAGTGAAATAAAGTTTAAAACAACTAATGGTACTGGTACCGCAACGCATTCTATAACAATTAACAGCATCGGTCTAATACCAGCAGCTGATAATGTGTTTGATATTGGAACACTGTCACTAAGATTTAATACAGTGCATGCTAGTTCATTCAGCGGTGAAGCTACAAAAGCAGCTACACTAAGAGTAGGAACTAGTAACTGGTATTCTGCTAGCACAAGTGCAACCGCAAATACTATTGCTGCTAGAACAGGTGATGGTAATATTGCAGCTAACCTATTCCAAGGTACTGCTACACAAGCAAGATATGCTGACTTGGCAGAAAAATATCTAGCAGACCAAGACTACGCTGTAGGAACAGTAATGGTAGTTGGCGGCGAAAAAGAAGTTACATCTAGCCAATTTGGTGATAGAGCTATAGGTGTAGTAAGTTCTAATCCGGCTTACATGATGAATAGCGAACTCGAAGGCGGAACATATGTTGCGTTAAAAGGCCGTGTTCCTGTAAAAGTAACAGGAGCTGTTAAGAAAGGCGATAGGCTAGTAGCAGCAAATAACGGTGTAGCTATTGCAGCCGCTAGACACTCAACAGAGGTTTTTGCTATTGCGTTAGAAACTAGTGATAATATAGACGAAAAATTAATTGAAGCAGTAATACTCTAAGGAACTAGAATGGCAGATATTAGCGCAGCAAGACTTAATAACCTGCAGTCTAGACTAGAATTAATTCTTGGCAATGGCTCTGGACAAAATGGGTATGGTCAGACACTACTAAGCGAACCTGTGTCAAACATTGACGGAAGTTTAATTACTGCCGCTGATATTAATGCTATCTATGCAGATATGGTTAGGATTCGTGTCCATCAGATTGGATCTGAGCCAACTGAAATTGCAGAATTAATTGCTAATCTTAACGTTGTTGCTGAGAACACTAGTTTTAATGTTGCTAATGACGGAATAACGACACCTGATCCAGACGGCTCTAAGAAAGGTATAATTGATTACGAGCAATTAATGACCAGCCTTGAAGCTGATAAATTTTTAGCACACTCATCGCAAGTCACATTAGAACCAGGTACGAGCAGTCAAAGAACAGCACAGTGGAATGGTATTATCTATCACGAATTAACAGTTAATTTTACAAATGCCAACCATAGAAGGCATTTTTTTAACACAGGCGGCAGCATTCGTTTTAGCGGCAATAACAGCGGCGCAATTGGTGATAAAGGTAAAGATTGGAATTTACTGCTTAGTGAAATAGGATCTGTTACTTTTAATTACGCATCAACATTCCCATCAAGTTCGGGGGTAGGTTCTGCGATAGGAAACTATAGTTTAACTAGCTCGTATCAGACTATTTTTACTAAAGTAGGCAGCGGAACTTTTAGCGGAGTATATGCAGGAAATATTTACACAATTAAAGCACGAGAAGCTTCATCAAGCAGCATTCAGTTTAAAATTGAGTTTAACGACATTGTTGTTGATCCAATTATCGATAATAACGTTGATGGAAGACTCTTAAGCAGTATACAACATGTACGGGCTAACACAGCAGCAGTTTCAATAAACGCTCCGACATATTCGACTGACGTTGCCTTATAATAATTTCTTAGATTTAAGAGTATATAAATACTCTTGTAGGGGTTTATATGCCAACGTTAGTAACAGCAGCTAGATATAACAATCTTAGAGCAAGAATTGAAACAGTTCTTGGAGCCTCTTCGCCTGCTAACCCTCAATTTGGTTACGGACAATCTGTTACAGCACTACCTGTAATCGGTAATTTTTTAACAAACCCAACTACTACTAATATCATACAAGATGAACAATACAGAGATCTTTATATCGATCTAGCACGATGTAGGATACACCAAATAGGTTCAACGGCTTTTACTCAAACACCTTTTCCTATCGGAAATTATGCTGTAAACACTACTAGTACAGACAAAGTTTTAGAAAGTTATATTTCTGGTCTTGAGTCCCTCATGACTACTATTGAAACTAATAAATTTACAATATTTGAATCAACACAAGGCTCACTTGAAACACTAAAAAACTCAGCAGGCTTTGCAATTATAGGTAATCGAACTCAGTTTGGAAGTGGTACTTGGAATAGAACCCTATCTTTTATTTTTACAGTAACATTTGCTTCTGAGCAGGCTAGACGGCAATGGTTTAACGCTGGCGGACAAGTAAGAATTTCGGCTACTGGATCAGGAAACACAACCAACACAAAAACTGTAAATTGGAATAATTTACTTTCTTCGATTGGTCAAATTTCTTTTGCAGCTGATAGAACCTACAGTACAGTTTCCTACGGCACAGGTTCTAGTATTGGTAATTATACTTTAAACAGTTCTTATCAACTGGTGTACAGAGGATATTCCTCAGCATATTTTGATAACGCAGTAGAAGTTTATGCTCTTCAAAACAGTGCAACACAACTACAATTTAGGGTTTACCTTGCAGATCAGCGTGTTGAAGGTGTTGATGAATCAGTATATGGTGACTTTAGTGTTAATGTTAATTTGATACGTCCAGACGGCTCTGCAATTATCAACGGTTCGACATACAATACTGTTAAAATTACAACACCGCCCATTGGCGGCGTCGTTACAAATTTAATCCAAATTTAACTATTTTAGTGTTGCTACATTCATATTCTCACGGCTCTACTTTATAAACTGACTATATAATTAAAATTCTAGGAGAATCTCATGGACGAAAGATTAGAAAAGGCACTCAAATTTAGCAACTACATGGTTACGCTGAATAATCAAAAGAGAAATCTAAAAGAAAAATTTTTTGAAGATCTTTTGTATTTCAATTATGGGTGTCAATTTTCTGTTACTAAGGAATTGATAACCTTTGTTGGGCTTTTGGTTGAACAAGGTAACGATTCAGACGTTGTATTAACAGATGACAATGATATTCCTGCAAAGGTAACTGATTTAAAAAAGTTTTATGAAGACATTCTTAATATCTACTTCACTGCTACTAACAGTTACTTTACCAAGTATGAAGATCTAAAGAAAAATAGAACAGTTGAGAAGCTAGTTGGATATGAATAAATCAAGAGGCGTTGTTCTTTTAGCTAGAAACAATGGAAAACTTGATTATGTTAAACAAGCTGTTTTTTTAGCAAAAAGAATAAAGAAGTATTTAAATTTGCCCACTACAGTAGTTACTGATAGTGCTAATTATCTGCAGAATAATTTTGATGCTAAAATTTTTGATAAAATTATCACCATTGATTATGCAGATACAAAAAATAATAGGGCATTTTTTGACGGTTCACTTTTTCATCAAACAGCACCATTTAAAAATGACATGAGAGACAATGTTTATTATTGGTCTCCATATGATGAAACTATTGTAATGGACACTGACTATGTTATTTGCAATGATCTATTGATTAATTGTTTTAATTCGAACAGTGATTTAATGCTATTTAAAGAGTCTTATGATTTAGCTGGTCATAGAGATGTTTCGGAATTTAAACACATTAGCGATTATAGTATTGATTTCTACTGGGCCACAGTAATCTTTTTTAGAAAAACTCCTGAAAATTCCATTTTCTTTGAATTAGTAAGTCATGTCAAACAAGAGTGGAATCATTATAGACGTGTTTATCAGCTTGAATCTAGTTTATTTAGAAATGACTTTGCTTTTAGTATAGCTGTTCACATTATGAATGGGTTTTCAAAAGGATTTTTTGTATCGCCTCTTCCTGGAAAGCATTTTTATATTACTGACAAAGATATCTTAGAAAAATTAGATAATGATAAGATGATTTTTTTAATTGAAAAGAAAGATTACTTAGGCGAATATACACTAGTCAAAACGGAAAAGCAAAATGTTCATGTTATGAATAAGTTTAGTCTAGAACGCATCATTGACGGAGTAACCGATGAGTGATAAAACAAAAGGTATTTTAGTTTTAGCTCAGAATTCTCCAACAGCTGATTATGTTGAGCAAGCCTGTCTTTTAGCAATGAGTCTAAGAGTTACTAATCCAACGACATTGATAAGTGTAGTTACTAATGATATAGTTCCTGAAATATATAAAAATTTGTTTGATAAAATTATTCCAATACCTTTCGATGACGATGCTGATGATAAAGATTGGAAAGTAGAGAATAGATGGAAGTTATATCACGCAACACCTTATGATCAGACTATGGTGCTTGATACAGACATGCTGATTCTACAAGATATTTCTAGTTGGTGGGATTTTTTATCGAATTATAAGATATTTTTTACCAGTAAAGTGTTTACCTATCGCGGAGAAGTGATAACCAGTGACTATTACAGAAAAACATTTACGGCAAATAATCTACCTAATCTGTACAGCGGATTGCATTACTTTGAAAAAAGTGAACAAGCTCTAGAATTTTACAGATGGTTAGAACTTGTAATGCAAAACTGGGAATTGTTCTATGGTCAGTATGCTAAAGAGCACTATCCAGGAAGACTAAGCGTAGATGTTAGCGCAGCTATTGTGGCTAAGATTCTAGACTGCGACACTGAAATTACAAACAAGTATGTAAGTTTTCCAACTTTTACGCATATGAAGTCACATGTGCAGAATTGGTCTAAACCATCAGATCGTTGGCAAGACTGTTTAGGTGTTTATATTAATAGAAATTGTGAAATTAAACTGGGTAATTTTGTACAGGGAGGTATATTACATTATACTGAAAACGATTTTGTTACCCCTGAACTAGTAGAAAGATATAGGAATTATTTACATGTCTAATTTTGCTGATTTTTTAAAATCTTTAAACATAGAAATATCCGTATCTTCGCAATCGTATGTCTATTACGACAGCAAAACAGGTACTATTGATAAAATTACTAACAATAAAGTTCACGATGATGTATATTCTGTCTTAGAAGTTCCTCACGAATCTGTGGCTGAAATTATTACCGGTCTTAGAAGTACAAACGATTTTATTGTTGAGTACGATGCCAGTTTAAAACAGTTGGCACTTAAAGAGATAACCTATCTAGATAATTTACCTAAAATAGAATCTAAAATGCACCGATTGCCGGTTGTTAGATCTTCTACAGACGAATTTGGTGAAAAAAGCTCGTTGATATTTGACAGCATATATGATGGGGTAGAGGTTTTCTTATGGGTCAAAAATCAATTTTATGCTAAGGGAACAATAGTTTGGTTTAAAAACAAAGTTTACAAGACTTTAGAAGATTTACCTCAATCTAACGATTTTGATTTTTCTAAAGTTGAAATGTTCATAGATAATGTTTGGATTACTAACATTAAAAGTATGAATCACTTTGTTGAACTTAAATCAAAATTTCAGCCTATCTACGAAGATATTAAGGTCGATGTATGGTATCAAGAATTAGAACATTTACCTGGACAACACGTATGGGCACACGATACTGTTTATAGAATTAAAAATTATCAACCAGCTGATACTTCTTTTGATTTAGAAAATGTAGATGTAATTGAAAAAGAAGTATTTTTATACAACGATAGCAACAAATATCTAAATTTCTACACTGAATTGAAATTTGGAGATAAAATTTTAGATAATAATCAACTCTTTCTATTTACTGAAGAAAAAATAGATGATATTAGACAATCAAAAAAATCTATAATGTTTTATGCATCTAGATACGAAGGTCTGTTATACGATGATGGAAATAAGCAACTTGCTAGATTTTCTTTTATCGAAAAAAATGATCAAGTAGTTGCAGAATATCATTTGAGCGATACTATTGAACTTTTTGATACGGATTATTTGTCTAATGGTCAAAAGGTATTGATAGGTAAATCTCTTTATCTAACTAATACATTAAGTGAAAGAGACGTTGATGTTAACGTTGTTCAAAATAATTTATTAGGTTGTTGGGAAATTTATCTTGGACGAAATACACGTAAAAGTTTAGAAACTGTTAATTATATAGGCCAAGATAAAATGTACTTTAGTGTTACTGCAAAACACGATCCTAACATTTTATACAGAACTATGGAATTTTCTTTAGTTAATTTATTAAGAAATAAATCAGAAAAGTATCCCTTTCAATATGAATGGGAGTTTGATCGAACAGATGTAAGTGTTTACACTTCGAAATTTTTTGAAACCTACTCACACGAGATATTAGAATGAGCAAAATTAAAGTTGTCGATTATGATATAATCTATCTTTCTTATGATGAACCCAATGCTGAAAAGAATTACACAGATTTATGTAAAAAAATTCCCTGGGCCAAGCGTGTGCATGGAGTTAAAGGTAGCGATGCTGCTCATAAAGCCTGTGCGCAACTTAGTGAAACTGACAGGTTCATCACAGTGGATGGGGACAATATTATTAGGGAAGAATTTCTTAACCAAGAAATTGATTTTACAGAGCATGTAGATTTAAAGAACTGTGTAATCAGTTGGAGTGGGCGAAATGCCATTAACGGATTAATGTACGGTAATGGCGGCCTCAAGTGTTGGCCAAAAGAATTCGTACTCAACATGAAAACACATGAAGCTGCTGATCCTAGAAATAAGCATGCTCAGGTTGACTTTTGTTGGGATATACAGTATATTCAAATGCATAGTTGTTACAGTGATGTATACAATAATGCTACTCCAGCCCAAGCATGGAGAGCAGGATTTAGAGAAGGTGTTAAGTTATCTTTAAATCGCGGAGTTAAACCATCTAAAGAAGAATTTCTAAAAAATCACTGGCGTTGTTTACATTGGCTTTATATCTGGACTATGATTGGTGCAGATGTTGAAAACGGTTTATGGGCCATCTTAGGATCTCGAGCAGGATTGTATAAGACAATGTGTACAGATTGGGATTACGTGCAAGTTAGAGATTTTGACTATCTCAATAAGTTATGGGAAGATGAATTCTCAGATTTTGAAGGACATGGCATTTATGACGAGTGTGTTGAATATGGCAAGCTTCTAAAGAAAGAACTAGATATACCAATTAGCGTTGAACCTCTCACAGAAGAACAAAGTAAATTTTTTAAAACGGTATACGAGCATCCTATTCGAACCGAGCACCAACGGTTTCTTGAGAAATTATGACCAAAAGTTATTATAACATAAATGCTGAAAAAATTAGAAGCGAGCTTGATAAAGTAAGCTGCTCTATGTGTCTAGCCAAATGGACACAGGTAACTATGCATTTACATAACGGTCATACACATAGCTGCCATCATCCTGTCCCTCATAAAATTCCCTTAGAGGAGTTATTAGAAAATCCTCATGCTCTACATAACACCAGATATAAGATTGAGCAGCGACAAAAAATGATCAATGGTGAACGGCCTTCCGAGTGTGATTATTGTTGGAACATTGAAGATCTAGATAAAAAATATCTAAGCGACAGACATTTTAAAAGTGGAGAATATTGGAGCTCTGAGTACATGGAAGAAATATTAAAAGATCCTCTTCGTAAGGATTTTTTACCCACGTATCTTGAAGTTAGTTTTTCAAATGTGTGTAATTTTAGCTGCATGTATTGTAGTCCGCAGGTAAGTTCTAAATGGGTTGACGATATTAGAAGAAATGGACCTTATGAGTTAGGAGATTTTAAACATGCAGACTTATCTTATCTAGATAGAGAAGGTTTAACTCCTATCCCAGAAAGAGAAGAAAATCCTTACATTGATGCATTTTGGCAAATATGGCCAGAACTTTATCAAAATTTAAGAGTCTTTCGTATTACAGGAGGCGAACCTTTATTAAGTAAGCATACCTGGAAAATATTAGAACATATTCAGGCTAATCCTAATCCAAACATTGAAATAATCATAAACAGTAATCTATGCGTTCAAGATCATTTTATTAATAAGTTAATAGAAATTGGCAATGACCTTTTAAATAATAACAAGGTAAAGAGGTTTGAGATATACACCAGTGTCGAAAGCGAAGGTCGTCAGGCCGAATATATACGTCCGGGTTTAGAGTATGATAGATTTATTAATAATTTAATTAGAGTAACAACAGAAATGCCTATGATACCTTGGAAGTCAAAAGTTGTAATCATGGCTACATACAATCTATTAAGTATTCCTCGGTTCAGAAAATTATTAGAATGGTTGTTAGAATATAGAAAAAAGTATGCAACGCCGCAATGGAAAAATATATGGTTAGATGTTAGTTATTTACGATACCCTAGTTGGCAGACTGTAAGTTTAGCAAACGAAAAAATGCTAAAAATTATTGAATCAGATCTAACATTTATTAGAGATAATGATCAAAATACTGTTGGCTGGCACGGATTTCAAGATACCGATATCGAAAAATTTTCTAGGATGTATAATTATGCTGTTGAATCTAGTCAACATTGCAATCCAATAGAGAAAACAAGATTTTATAATTTTTATTATCAACATGATCTTCGTAAAGGATTTAAGTTTGTTGAGGTATTTCCAGAATTAGAAGAGTTTTACAATGACTGTCGACCGAAGTAAACTTTCAGATTACCATTTAACGTATCTCAAAAAAAGTGATGAGATATCACCTACCTTCTGTGCGGCTAAATGGCACATGGTTACACTACATCTAGCACAAGGAGAAACACATAGTTGCTATCATCCTTGGACTCATAAAGTTCCTCTTGAAGAGCTTAAAAATAATCCCGGCGCAATACATAACACGTTATTTAAAAAAAGTCAGCGCAAGCTCATGTTAAACGGAGAACGTCCTAAGGAGTGTGAGTATTGTTGGAGGATGGAAGATCTAGGAAACATCAGCGATAGGGTAATTCGTAATGCAGAACCGTATGCTAAAGATGATCTAGATACCTTTAAAAATTATACTGGTGACGAGGATGTTTATCCACGACATGTCGAGGTTAGCTTTAGTACAACCTGCAATTTAAAATGTTCTTATTGTAACCCAACAGTAAGTTCAAAATGGTTAGAGGAAGTAACACAGCACGGCGGATATAAGACCAGTACCGAGTTTAACGATTATATTAAACCTGAAAATCCATTACCGTTTATTCTTGATAGAGAACACAATCCTTATATCGAAGCATTTTGGAAATGGCTTCCAGAGGCATATCCCCATATGCATGTTCTTCGCGTAACCGGCGGAGAACCTCTTATGAGCAAGCATACCTTTACACTACTTGACTATATTGCAGAGAATCCTAATCCTAAATTAGAAGTAGTAGTAAATTCTAATATGTGTGTACCCGACAAGTTAATTGATCAAGCAATAGAAGCTGGAAAACAGATTGTTAAAAAGGTTGGAATTTTTAAAATGTTTGCTAGCCTTGACAGTATAGGTGATCAAGCAGAGTATCAGCGATTTGGTTTAAACTTTGATCAGTTTAAAAAGAATGTAAAGAGATTCTTAGACGAAATACCAAACAGCCGAGTATCATTTACCTGTACCTTTAATGTGTTTAGCGTTCCTCGTGTTAAAGGTTTTATGGAATATATGCACAGCTTACAAACTGAATATGGAAGACGAATTAACTTTGATACACCATATCTTCGTTTCCCACCCCATCAGTGTATACAAATATTGCCTGACGAATATTCTAAATTTCTTGATGATGCTGAACAATACATGATTGAAAATTCATTTCATCAGCTAACAATAGATAAAATTAGGAGACTGAAAAGTTACATGATTAACAAGACTTTTTCTGAGGATGAACTTAAAACTTATAGAAAGGACTTTGTTATTTTTGTTGATGAGCATGATCGTCGACGAAATACACAGTTTTTAAAGACATATCCTGAATTAAAAGATTTTTATGAAATGTGCAAGTCATGCTAAATCAAATTTGGTTTAAAAGAAATTACGAAACATTTTTTATTACATGGAGTTTGCATAATTTATGCAATTTTCGTTGTGACTATTGTCCACCTAATCTAAATAATGGAACTACAAAAAATATTTCTTTTGAACATGTAGAAAAATTTTATAATAGCTTAAAGGCAAAGATCCCAAATAAGAAATTTATTTTTGCCTTTAGCGGTGGCGAACCAACTTTTCATCCTGAATTTATTGATATGATTAAATTTCTCAGCGACAACGGCTGCGAGATTTGTATGACAACTAATGGAAGTAGAAGTTTAGATTGGTGGCACAAAGCTGAACCATATGTAGATCATTTAGTAATCAGTTATCATCCAGGTTGGACTAAAACTGCAAAATTAAAAGAAAACATAGACTTCCTAGTTAATACTACTTGGGTAAATTTAGATTTAATGATGAATCCTACACATTGGGATGAAATAATTTCATTAGGTGATTCTTATAAAAATCGTTCTAACATAGCTGTAACATATCTGCCTATACAAAAAGATTTCGGTAACGGTGCAAATGGTTTAATAGATTACACTGACGCCCAATTAGAATTTTTAAAAAATCCACCTAACTATTGGGGAAAATTTGAACCTGCTAAAAGTAAATTAGATAAATGCAAGGGTCAATTTGGCAGAGGCTACAAATACATGAAGATTGATCAGGATATTAAAAAATTAGATTACAAATATATAGTAGCCAATGATTTAAATAGGTTTAAAGGTTATGTATGCGATCTAGGATTAGAAGGACTAATCGTTGAAATTAACGGAGATATTTACAATGCATATTGTCACGTTGGCGGCATTGTCGGTAACATTTTTTTAGATAATTATACATTAACAACTGAACCAACTATTTGCCCTGTAGACTATTGTTCCTGTTCCGTTGACATCGAAATTTCAAAGAGAAAACTATGACAGAAAAGAAAGATAGCTTTTGTATAATGCCCTTTGTTCATTTACACAACATGAGCAACGGATTATTAAAAATGTGCTGTATAACAGAAAATCCAATCGTTGACGACTTTGGAAAAACTATGTTCATTGGGAATCAATCTATTGAAGATGTGTGGAACAGCAATTTTCTTATAACTGCAAGAAATAAAATGCTTGCCAATGAGAGGGTTTCTATTTGTACAAATTGTTATCGCGTAGAAGACACTGGTGGTACAAGCCTACGTCAAGAATACAATAGCATGTACAAAGAAGAGTTTTTAAAATTTGTCGATGAAGCTAAAGAAAATAACGGTGTTGTAAAAACATTTCCAGCGTTTGTTGAATTAAGAACTGGCAATACCTGTAATAGTGCATGTAGAATGTGTAATTCGAACGATAGTAGTCTAGTACATAAAGAGAATACAGAGATTCATGCTACATTAAAAAATAAGAATTTTGAAAGTGGTTTAGTAAAACACGGATATCGAATGATCGGAAATCCTGATAAGGTTATTTTTGGTCTTCAAGATGATCGTTTATCAACAGCTCCAATAAATTTAAATAAACACATTGACGATATTATAGATAATATTGAACATATAGATTTAATTACTCTATCAGGAGGCGAACCGTTTCTATTAGAAAAAACTGAACAGCTAATAGAAATAATTGCGGAAAAAAATCCGTCTATTAGACTACACATTAATACGAACGGTTCTGTTGTAAGTGATAAGATTTTAATTGCTTTGCAAAAAATTTCTGAAGTAAGAATCTGTGTTAGTATTGATGGATATGGAAGTGTGCAGGAATATATTAGATATCCTCTAAAATGGAAAAAGATTGAGAATAATCTCGATCGATTTTCTTTACTAGCTAGAAAAGGTTTTTATATTACATTTAATGTAACAGTCCAAGCATTTAATATTTTAAATCTTGAAGATCTACTAGTAACACTAGTAACAAGATATGCACAGAGTTATATAAATCTTTCTATTTTAAATAATCCGCCATTCTTTGACATTAAACAACTTCCAAGACACATAAAGGAAGAAGCTCAGAAACGAAACGAAGTATTAGCAGAAAAAATAAAGTCTATTCCTACAAGTATTGATTATGTAGAAGAAAACAAACTAAGATTGGCTAATAGATTGTTAGAATTAAATTCTTATATGATGTCAGCAGCCAATGATCGAGAAGCATTTGACATGCTTAAATCTAATGTTAAGATATATGATCATTATAGAAAACAAAATATTTCAGATTACATTCCGGATTTGGCTAAATTTTTATGAGTAATAAATTTGTTCGCATTATAAAAGATAATGAATATGCTGACTATACTCCGCAGGATTTAATTTACAACGATGTAAATAAATTTCAAGGATGGAAGTGCAGTGCCGGTTCTGAAGGTCTTTTTATTGACTGGAGTGGCAACGTTTGGCCAGCTACATGCGAAGTAGGAAAAGAAAGATATTACTTAGGTTCCTTAAAAGATGATAAGCCTATAAAACTGCTAACAGAGTATATCAATTGTTATCATGACTATTGTCCTTGTCTTGTAGAGATTTATCTTCCAAAATATAAAAATAATTTAGAAAATCTTCAAGAATTAAAACAAGGAACAGTAAGTCTAGATGATTTTACTGCCGTTACCCGAGCCTCTGAGTTTGATAGAGGCAGAAAATACATAATGTGGGCCTTTGGAAGAAAATGTAATTTCAGTTGTTCTTACTGCGATGATAATAGCCATAGCAAGTTAGATTCTGATCTAGTAGATTCGAAATCGATAGATAAGGTTCTTGAATATTCGGATAGATTTAGAGACAACAAGCCCCTTATGTGGACCTTTACCGGCGGTGAGCCAACAATTAATCCTTTATTTGCAAATCTTGTAAAAAAATTACACAACAGGAATGATACAATTACTGTAGCTACTAACGGCAGTGCATCGAATGATTACTATGCAGAGCTGGCAAAATATGCTAATATAAATATCAGTGTACATTTTGAGTTTTTAAAGCCCGAAAAACTACGTCGTGTAGCAGAGTCTATCATTTTAGCTAACCCTAATTGGTTTGGCTTAAATTTTATGATCATGCCAGGTAAAGCAGAGACAACCTTTTCCTATGCATCTTTGCTTTCTGAAATCCCTAATTTTAAAGAGAAATGCACAGTTCATTTTGATTTATTAAGAAAAAAGAACACAGGAATATATGAAATATATTCTAAACAAGACATGGAAATAATTAACAGATTAAAATCAGGTGACTATTAATGAAAAAAGAATTATTAGAATCAAAATCTTTTTGTATCATGCCATGGGTACATCTAGCAACAGAACCCAATGGCGATGTAAAAATTTGCTGTCTTTCGTCTAAAAGGATTCGATCGACTGATAAAAATTTTAATCTAGGTAATGATGACGTAATCGATATTTACAATAGCGAACAAATTAGAAAAAATAGAAAGCATATGCTTGAGGGTATTAGAATACCCGAGTGCGGTCACTGTTGGCGAGAAGAAGATGCTGGAGGTTTCTCTCAGCGACAGGGTGTAACAGAGCAATGGCTTCACGAATATCCTGAATTGTATGACATTATCGAGGAAGGTGCAAAGAATAATTATCATGTAGAGCATGCTCCAATGTACTATGATTTTAGATTTGGAAATCTGTGTAATTTAAAATGTCGCAGTTGTGGATCTCTAAACAGTACGCAGATTAATAAAGAATATAAAGATTTGAGTACCAAGTATCCAAACACTACTTTCTTTTTTGATTCTGGAGAAAAGTACGAACTTCTTAATGATTGGTATAAAACTGATCAATTTAATAAGAACGTATACAATAACATAGATAAGATTAAAAAGATCTATGTTACTGGCGGAGAACCAACTCTAATTGAAGAAAACTACAAAATAATGGAAAAGATTGTAGAACTTGGTAGAGCTAAAGAAGTTACAATTATGTTTAATACAAACATGACAAATCTTCGAGATGACTTTTACGAATTAATTGTTAAATTTAAGAATGTAGAAATGTGTATTTCTATCGAAGGCTACGGTGAAATACAAGAATATTTGCGTTACCCTAGTAACTGGAATCAGATTGACAAGAATATTAGGCGTTTAGCTAGCTTGCCATCTCACGTACAAATTTTTGCAGTTCCTGTCATTCAAAGTGTTAACTTGGAATATACTACAGATTTTTGGAAGTACGTTGAAGAAATTAATAATGAATACGGTTACTATAGAATAAGATTGTTACCTATATTACTCGACAGTCCTGCAATGAGTGATTTAAGCATTTTACCTTTAGAGTATAAGTTAAATTGCTTGGCCAAACTTGAAGAATATGTTAGAAAAGCCAAGTATATTATGGAAGATCCGCATTTTGTTGGTAGATATAATAATATAAAAGCCAAGTGTGAAAAGGATTCGTATAATCCTAATCTCTTAAAACGTTTTAAAGAATTTACTAATATACTTGACAAAAATAGAGAACAGAGTTTAAAATTAGTTAATCCTCGCCTATATGAGATTTTAGAAAATGTCTAAAAAAGACACTTGGTGTATATATCCATTCGTTCATTTGGCAACGTTTACCAACGGTGACGTTACTCCCTGCTGTGTTGCAAAAGCATATAATAAATTAAATTTGCATAAAGTAACATTAGAAGAAGCCTGGAATCATCCTAGTGTTAAAGAAGTTAGACAAAAAATGATTAATGGTGAATCTGTTAGAAACTGCCAAAACTGTTATAGCGCAGAGGAACACGGAGTTGATAGTCATAGAACCAGCAGTAATAGAGTTTTTGAAAAAGAGCATGGTTTAACTAGAGAAAATTTTAATTCTGCCGAATTAGACATTTCAAAACTTTTTACCCTTGATTTACGATTAGGTAATACATGTAATTTAAAATGTATTATGTGTAGACCAAACGAAAGCCATAAGTGGATTGATGATGTAATAGAATTGAAAAAATTAAAATTGAATCCCATTGTGTCGCAAGACCTCGATTACAAGATTGATTATAATCGAGATGACTATAATTGGATTAACAATAAATTATTTTGGGATAACATTGACAATATACTTCCTAATATAAAAGAGTTTATATTCGGTGGTGGCGAACCATTTATGCTTAAAGAAGTTAAAGAGCTTCTTAAAAAGGCTGTTGATATGGATCTAGCAAAAAACTTGACTATTCGATTCCATACAAACGGAACTTACTTAACTGAAAAAGATTTCGAATTATTGCAGCATTTTAAAAGAATACAGTTAATGTTTAGCATTGACGGTGTCAATGAATTGAATTATTTTTTAAGATTTCCTGCTAAGTGGGATAGTATAATTAAAAATATTAATGAAAACGAAAAGTACGGAAGTAATATCGAATCTTATATACTATGCAGTTTGACTAGTGTAAGTTCGTATTATTTAGATCAGTTATACGACTTTGTTCACAGACAGCAATGGAAGAAATTACCAATAACAAATATTATTTTAGGTAGAGTTCATCATCCAATATATTTAAACCCTCAAACATTGGATTCTTCTAGAAAAAATATTATAGATGAAAAATGGAAAAGACTAATTTTAAATTATCCAGCATCTGCAAAAATGTTAGGAGAAAATTTAAACTGGATATTAGGGGATAATTCTGAAAGCACTATTGATGAAACTTTAAATTACCTTACTGGTTTAGGTAAAGTGAGATCAATCGATCTAGACATACTGAAGGATTTTTTTAATGGTAGTTAATCTTTGGTATGATTATGTAGATTATAATCAATTTATTAATAATCTGATTCCAGCGAGTCAAAGAATCGAATCATCTAAATCTCTAAAAAGATTTTTAAAACGTAATGCAGAGCTTCCAAATTTTTTAAAAACGGTAGGTTTAGATTTTAATGTTTTAACATCTCAAGCGATTCCTTATCTCAAAAATCATAACTGGGATGAAAAACAATATCTGCCTGTAGAGATTAATTTTTTCACTTTAAGCGATCCTTCTATTTTAAATTTTAAAGATTCTTTCTTTTTAAAGAACGGTAAATCGAATAGTGACTTTTTGTTCTGGTTTCCTAATGAGGCACCTGAAGATTTGTTCTATGATCATTTTGATATTATTAAAGAAAAGTTTCCTAATATGCGAGTTAGATATGTAAGTGGAAACTTAAAAACTCCTCAGTGGATATTAAAAAGAGATTTTATAGATTATAAATCATTTGATTATTTTTGGTGGACACAACAACAAACACCAAAATTTTCTTTAGATAAAAATAAAGAAGAAAAATATAGTTTTACATTCTATAACCATCGATCTAAACTCCATAGAGCAGTTTCATATTACACTTTACTAACAGAAGGTAAATTGACAACTGCTAAACATACATATCACGGTTATGTGGATATTGATATTAGGAAAAATTTTGACTATTTCACTAAGAGAGAAACTATTAATTCAGTGTCTGCTCCAGAAGAATATTTAGAATTAATAAAAAAATCAGATTTCTTAGAATGGTGCGATTTAAACATTACTAGATCTTTTAATTTTAATTTTTCTAATTTTGTTGACAGTTCTTTGCACAATGAATCATATCTAGATTTTTCAACTGAAACAATGCCTATAGAACGGTCTGATCATTTTTTTATTACCGAAAAAACATATAGACCTATTGCAAATGGTTGTATATTTTTAACATTAGCACAGCCTGGAGTATTGAAATATTTAAAATCTAAGGGCATTGAAACATTCGGAGATTTATTTGATGAGAGTTATGACGAAACTAGTCATTGGTATAACCGTTGGAAAATAATTAAAAGTAATATAGAAATTTGGTTAAAGTTAGGAGCTAACGGTCGTCGAAATTATTATAAGAAAAGTTTTGATAAACTAGTTCATAATCAAAATGTTATATATAACAGAAATTTTAAAGCAGAAATTGAGGAGCTTTTTAAATGAAAATTGACTTTTATAGAGATAAATCAAAGGTAGGATTTATTGAAATAAATCCGTTTGATACTTTAACTGCATCAACATTTATTGAATCGTTAACGAAAACTAATTTACATTCAACAACACACAATCATAGCATTAATCGAAATAAGATTGAAATTATTAATGATTTTCTAAGACTACAAGAAATTGTTAGATTAATAAATGCCAGTTCTTATGATAGAAAAATAGAGGTTGATTTAGAACGAGACTTTAGTCTACAAAAATTATTTGATCTTCATGAACACTTTGAGCACTTAGGCGAAAGAAAACGTTCTAATGATCCTACACTAGTGCTGTCTGCATATGAAGAAATAATTAATTTAGGTTGTGAAATGAACGGATTAATTCATAAACTAGAAGGCAGTCTATATGGAGGTCAATGGGTACAAGCATTGTTCAAGAAACCTGAAATCGTAAGGGTTCCATTAACAGCAGAGTTGATAGCAGATGCTACGCAGGGTTATAAAAAAAATGTCTTATATGTCGGCTACGGTGAAACCGGAAAAAACATGGCTCACATATATGCTATGAATGAAGTAGAGTTATTAGAGCGTAAGATGGTTCAACCCCAGCGATTTATATTAACTGAATTTTTCTTGCCGTTTGATGACATGCCGTTAAATTATGAGAATTATAAGAGTTGGTGTATAAAGAATAAAGCAGCTGAGTTTGGTTATGATTATGAAAATCCTCTCTGGTATGGTACATGGCCGGTTGGTGATGTTGTTTCAAAGTCGTTTGATAATCTTTCACAGTTTCCTATATATGATAACATTCGTGTAGTAATATGAGTAATTTAGTTGTTTTCGGTGATAGTTTTGCTGACACACGGTGGCATAGCAAAGAACATGCTAGTTTTATTTGGGTTGAATCTCTAGCCAAAAAATTAAAACTTGAAGCAGTATCTTACGGATTAAACGGAACAAGCATCCAATATTCCTTTCTCAAATTATACGAATATCTTAATTCGGATACTTATTCTACTGAAGATATAATAGTCTTTGTATGCACTAGTAATTCAAGATCCCCAATCGTTGATGCATCGATTGATCCTCAAACCAGTGCGCATTGGATACGTTTTCTTGAGAACGATAGTGGATTAAAAAAAGATATAGATAAACATTATCGTACTAATGAAACATTTTATCGAACACTTTTTAAATATTATAATTTTGATTTAGCACACCAGGTTAGATCTAATGTAGCTTTTTTATTAAAATCAATACCGAATCGGTCAATAATTATATCTGCATTTGACGACATTGATTTTTCCTTAATAGAAAGTCGAAAATTTTTATTAAGAAATGATCCTAAATTTTTATTAATAAATGCCAAACTTATAGAGATATCGAATAAAGAAATCATCGGAGAAGATTTTATTCAGTTCCATAATTTTTTCGGAGCTGAACTACGAGCTACCCATCTATCAAGATCGAATAATGAAATATTGGCAGATCAATTATATAAATGCATTACTAATAGATCCGATAAGTACTTTGATAAAACTCAATATAAAAAGAATTTTATACCATTGCGATTAGATAGCAAAACTGAAGAATTATTCAATGAAGAATTTCTTCCAGACTGGAAGATAAAAATGAAACACGGAAAAGCACAGTAATCAGTATGACAAAAATATTAATAACAGGTCTTAGCGGATTCATCGGTAGCTACTTAGAGAGACGATTAAAAAATAAGTATCAAATTTTTGATTTAGCTTGCGACCTTTTGAACAAACCAGCAATAGAACTTCGGCTGCAAGAAGTTAACCCTGATTTTATAATACATCTTGCAGCCAGGACAGAAGTTGAAAAAAGCTTCTATGAGCAAACAAGTTTCAGCGAAGTTAATTATGTTGGAACTGTAAATTTGATTGAAAGTGCCAGGCATCTTAAAAATTTAAAGTTATTTGTTTTTAGTTCAACAATGGAAACTTACGGATGGCAACCTGAAAGTGATTTAATTAGAGATAATAAACCGTTTACTTTACCTGTATTTGATGAATCTACTCAGCAGAACCCTAATGCACCATATGCTGTTGCAAAGGTAGGCTGTGAGCTTTACTTAAAATATGCAGAACGTGCTTACAATTTTCCATTCACTGCTTTCAGACAAACAAATACCTATGGCAGAAGAGATAACGATTTCTTTGTTGTAGAACAAATAATTACACAGATGTTAAAAAATCCTAATGAGATTAATTTAGGATATGGTGAACCTTACAGAAACTTTTTATGGATTGATGATTTAATTGATTTATATGAAACAGTATTAGAACAACCAGATAATGCTTGTGGCGAAATCTTTTGTACAGGACCTAATAATGCGTTATCTATAGTAGAGCTAGTTGATAAGATTGCTAAAAAAATTGGTTGGACAGGCAAAATTAATTGGAATACAAAGCCGCAACGTCCCGGAGAAATCTATGTTTTAAATTCTACACATGCAAAAGCTGAACGTATCTTAGGTTGGAAGCCTAAAATGGACCTTGATACAGGACTTGAAAAAACTATATCTCTTTGGAAAGAGCAGATAACATAATGCATGATATTGTATTCATAAGTTATCATGAGCCGCATGCTGAAGAAAATTGGAATAATTTAAAATCTAGATTTCCTACAGCAAAACGTGTTCACGGAGTAACAGGAATATATCAAGCACACAAGGCAGCAGCTAAACGTTGTTTCACTAAAATGTTCTGGGTTGTTGATGCTGATGCACAGTTATTAGATACGTTTGATTTTAATTATGAAGTTCCTGAATGGGATTTAGATACTGTGCATGTTTGGCGAAGTAAGAATCCTATAAATGATTTAGAATACGGATATGGCGGTGTAAAACTATTACCCAGATCTCTTATTCTAAATATGAATGTTGATGCACTTGACATGACAACAAGCATATCAAACAAGTTTAAGGTTATGGATCAAGTATCAAACATTACTGTTTTTAATACTGATGAATTTAGCACTTGGCGAAGTGCATTTAGAGAATGTTGTAAATTGTCAAGTGGTTCTATTAGAGAACAAAATGACGAAGAAACTAACAAGCGGTTAAACATATGGTGTTCAATTGGACTTGATAGAAAATTTGGAAAATACGCTATTGAAGGTGCTAAAGCCGGGCGCCAGTACGGTTCTGACAACAGTAATAATGTAGAAGCTTTAAAAAAGATTAACGATTTTGAGTGGCTCTATGAACAATTTAATAAACTTTAAACAAATAATAGAAGAGGGTATTACTATACGTAGTTCCGGAACTTCTGGCGAACCTAAAGATTTTTTTCAAAGTCCTAAGAAATTACAGTCTGCTAATCGCGTAGCATTAGACGCTCAACAAATTACTAAAGACAGTCGAGTATACACCTGTTGCAAAACTTCTCATGCTGGCGGGCTATTAGCTCAAACTTTGCCTGCATTATCTATAGGAGCGCATGTTGATATAGTTACATTCAATGCTTGGGAGTTTGTTAGGAACATTAAAAATTACACACATACTCATATAACACCTTTGCATGCTAAAGCAATAATGCTTACTAAAGGCTACAAAGATTTAGATTTAAGCGGCATCTGGATTACATGTGGTGCAGATCCAGTAACCTGGGATATAATTGAATCATTTGTAGAACATGGAGCAACTTTAATGGTCAATTGGGGTATGAGTGAAATAGGTCCGATTGCAATTAATACTGTTTTTGATTCTTTAGACAAAGTTGCAAGATACAAAAATGTTGCACCTGATAATAGTACTATACTCGGAGATATTGCTTGGTGTGAATATAGGATTTTTGATAAAGAATTATACGTAAAAGGTTCTATATCACTCTTCGACGATTGGTATGCAACAAAAGATAGTGTTGTTTCTGTTGACAATATACTGTTCTATAAAGGTAGAATTAACGCAGAGGTTGATTTATGTTCTCCAAAGAAAGGATAAAAACAGTAGAATTTTCATCAATACATCGCAGTGCTCTTGCGAATTTTTGTGCTGAGTGTGCAACGCACAATTATAGCAATAACAAAGATTTAGATGCTATACGTTTAGACTGGTGTTTATCTGAAGGCGGTCAATTTTTTCTAACATATTATGATCAAAAAATAATCAGTATTAGCGGATGCCATCCATTACCGCAGGCAGGGAATGATTGTTATCGTGTACTGTTTCGCGGAGCCACTTTGCCTGAATATCAAAATCTTTTTAATATAATGAGTAAAACACATATGAGCTCCATACCGTTTTTTGATCATCTTCCATTACAACTGCAATGGGCTATCTCTAAAGGCTATAAAAGTGCAGTTGTAACTACTAATTGGAGTAATCCTGACGGTATAGAATCTATGAGTCGTAGTCACAAAGTTTTTCATTTATTAGAAAAACAAGGTATAGTGACCTGCTTGCATCGAAAAATTAACATCTTTAATACAGATCAATCTGTATGGAAAATAAATTGTAATAATTATTTTAAAGCTCGAACAGAATACGGAGAAAGAAATGGATTATGTTAACAGTGATCGCCTGTTGTTTATAACAGCTAGCGCCGGAGCCGGTGCGCATAGATTTGGAAGAATTATAAGTTGCATCGACAACGTGTATTGGTATGCAAATGATAAAAGAAACGGATCAATGCCTTGGGATGTTTTTCCTACAGACGCAGTGAAAGGAAAAGACATAAGTCGTTATCATTTTGATAGACTGGTCACTAACGATCCGGCTCCTTCTACAAAAAATATGATACCTTTAGCTGGAGAACGTATAGAAAGATTTTGGAATGAAAGTGATATAGATGAATTCTATAAGACTAAATGGTCGCTTGTTATGAACGAAGTGGGTGCTGATAAAATTATTAATTCCGGAAAATACTTACTATGGATTTTACACGATAGTCCGCAATATCTCTTAAATAGATTTCCTAATGCTAAAATAATCAACTTAATAGATACAGATATTGATTATGTTATACGTCGTTATATGAAAACGACTGCTCTTTTTCCTATAAACATTATAAACAAAAATATTAAACCGGATTATATAAACTCACATGCGCAATCTATTAATGATCTAATGAATTTTAATCCTAGTCCAACATATAGAGATTATTGGTCTTGGAACAAATTTAAAAAACCAGTGTTTCAGAACGAGATGGAAACACTATACGCTCAATATGTAACTAAAATGTTAACAGAACAGCATATTGAGCGCATAAAAGAAAATCCCAAGTACTTAAATGTAACTTGGGATAATCTTGACATTAATACTATTTTAAATTATCTTAATGCGAAATCTATTGATAACAATTATGTAGATCTTTTACATTGATCCTAAAATCGCTACCTTTATATCACTGCTATCTACAGTGTTAAGCACTCTACCGCTATCAAATGCCGGTTCACCGACTGATTGGAAATTTAGATTTAATGATTGATTTTGTATAAAAGAACTTATAGATTCTTTTTGTGCAGCAATGATTGAATCAATATCTGCAAGAGCATTAAATTTTTCTAAAAATTTTCTATTATGATAGTTATCAGTATTAAAATCTGTAAAAATAAAGGTTGAGTCATTGCCATACTGAGCATATATTTCATTAATATGATCAGGAATTCTCCATCCTACAAATAGGATAACATCGTTTTCTGCATCATCTTCAGCAATAAACTCAACAATTTTTTCTAGTGTTTCTTCTGGTCTCTTAGTACCTGCATTTTTAAGTTTTTTAGGAACTCCTAAAGTTCTTATAGAAACAGATTTTCTGCTATCTCTAAAAGAGTTCGCTAAATCCGCCACTACAGAAACAGTTCCACTTCCTGCTGGTCCTACGATGAAGTATTTTTTAGCTGTCATTTTTCTCACCTTTAAAATACGAGTTTACAGTTCTCTTGTAGTATTTATCATTATCTAGACGATAGTTACATAAGATACTTTAATTGTATCATGAAAGATAGGATCTGCTTTTGTCTCTATAACTTTAGCATCCGGAAAACGAGAATAAATCCAGTTACCTTTTACATCAAAATCCCACCATTCTATGTTGTGTTTTGTAGCAAAGTCTAACACAAGATCGCTTTCTTCTTTGATCTTTTCCTTCATTCTTTCAGGTCCTTCATACCACGTATAAACAGGGTACTTTATATCCCAGCCACCCATGCTGTACCACCATTTTTCAGCAGCTTCGTGATCTCGCCATATGAGCAGCATTTTATGACCCTTACAGTTTTCCCATATCCAATCTAGATTGTAAGCAAACCAGTGGCTTCTTATTAGCTTTTTTGGTCGAGCTTCGTCTGAATATGGTTTCATGCATTCAGCTAAAAATGAATCTTTTGTATAATTTTTAGCAATATCATCGAAACCGTGACCGTATTCATTAAATGGACCAAAATATGATCCGTTATGCGTGCTTTGTGTCCAACTACCGTCACTAATATCATAAAACTGATTTACATGATCTTGAGGCATAGCATGTCGTCTTTTTGAATTTTCATCAGATCTATCAAAACCTCTCATGCTCCTTTTAAATCTATTACTGATCATGCTCCAACATGATCCGGGTGCCCCTGTGGTAAAAACTAATGTACAATCATTCATTATGTTATTTCCTTGTAGATTACTAAAATTTTATTCGTTTGATATTCTCTTCTAGGAGGTCGTCCAACCTGAGTTACTTCTTTAACTCCAAATCTTTCTTCCCACCAATCCTCGTGATATTCTTCCCAGACGAGATTTTTTTCTTGTGCAAACTTTAAGAGGTTGTTATTTTCTTCTATAACTTTTTCTGTTAACCTTTCGGTGTTTTCATACCACGAATAAACTGGATGTTTGATATCCCAACCTCCTCGTTTTAACCACCAATCAACTGCCCCTTGACTTTCTTTATAAATTAAGAACAAAGAATTTCCCTTGCAGTTTTCCCATAACCAGTCTAAATTATAAGAAAACCAATGGCTGCGTATACATTTAGTTTTTAAATTAGTACTATTAATAAAAGGTCGTCTGCATTCTGCATAAAAACTTTCTACAGTATAATTATTATCTATGTCGTCGAAGTATTCACCGAATTCATTAAACGGACCAAAATAACTTCCAAAATGTGTTAATACACCACCCTTAGAAGAATCTCTATGGGGAGCTGAATGTTGACGATTTTCGTCAACATCTGTTAGATCATGATCTAATACAATTTTGAGGCGATGAGAAAGCATACTCCAAGAACTTCCTGGAACCCCTGCTACAAAACAAAAATCTGGTCTAGTCATCTTGGCACAATTGGAGGTTGGTTATGAACTTTATCAAAAGAATTAGTTTCTGTATTCCAGCGATATCTAGTACCGGCTGTTCCTTCTTCATAAAATTTAAATGAAGATTCTGTCATATAGCCAGTTAGGTGTAGACTAAAACGAGGTTTCATACTCATGTTAGCAGTACCGTGCGGCATGTGCATCCAGTCCCAAGATATGCATTCTCCTTTAACCCAATGTGTAAATGAAGTATTGCCAAAGTTCCATACATGACCAGGAACCCAATCTTCTAAAAATATAGCAAATCTTCTAAACCTATGAGTCTCATATTGCAAAGCAGGATCATGCTTCATGATGTTAACATAAGTGTCATAGTGGTTATTAGCAACCTGCATTGGCTTCTGCATATGTATTAGAGAATAACCGTCAGCTCTCAATGCACCTTCGTGTGCCTTGTCTTCGTCTAGGCCGATATAGTCTCTGATTCTAGTACACCAATCTCCCATAGGAGCAGAGTCAAAAATTTCATGCTTGTGTGCGTCAAGACCGTTCCTTTCAAATTCCTTAACAGTTGAAAATTGATAGTGACTGCTGCCTGGTTTGTCGTATCCGGGAGTTCCTGTTCTAGTAACCCAAGTAGTTCCGTGAGCTCCTGCCTTAGCTATCTCAATGTCTTGAGAAAAATCAATACCTTCAAAAACACCTAATCTGTCTATTACACTGTCAATAGGATCAGGACCCCAACGCATTTGATCATAATTAGCAAAACTTTCACAGAAGTCCCATCTACTTATAACACCGTTGGTCATTCGTGGATTTTCTTCCGGGCTTACTAATTTTTGATCTCGTAGTGTTTTCCACTTTTTAAATTTTATATCTAATTCTTTTTGTTCTTGCAAATATTGCTCCCAAGGCTTCTTGGGAATCATGTTCTTACTCATACTGTTTCCTCCATGTCCAACATTGACGTTTAAGATTCTGCATTAGACTATCTTTGTATTGAATTTTTGCTAGATCTTCTTCGGTTTTTAATCCAGTTTCGATCTTGTTCTTGTAAAATTTTTTGTATCTTTTTTCTAACATGTCCGCCGGAGCAGTTGCTTTATATATCCAAGGTTCTACTTCGTATTGAAGATTATAGGTTGATGTTATTTCTTCTCTTAGCTCATCATCCCAAAAAAATCTAACAGCATCTTTATCATATACCTGATGATAGGCACGTGAAAAATCATCATTAAAAACTACACGCATCTCTATCAATCCACCAGGTTTGACCCAGCTGATTATTTTTTCTATATTTTTTAATACATAATCTCTGCTTATGTACTGTACGCTTCCTAACGCAAGAACGGCATCTGCACAGTTAGGTTCAAACGGAGCATCTTGTATTGCACAATGCATATCAACGTTAGGATAAGGACTAGCATCAAATCCTATTAAATTTTTAATAAAATATTTGTGTTGATTTTTCCCACATCCTGCATCAATAACAAGACTAGGATTAAGTGCATTTATTCTGTCATACATCTCCTCGATGCCAGATTTTTCTTGAAATACATTACCGTTCCAATGTTTTGGATTATATCGTTGAGGTAATGTTGTTTGGTAGTAAAGATCTAATTTTTTATCCATGTCCAGCACTCTCTTTTAAGTTCTCGTTTGAATAACGATCTTTCTATTTTATTAGTATTCATTTTAATTACTTCTAGGGGAGCAGTTGCATTATAAATCCAAGGTTCAACAACATACTTTAAATTAAATCTTTCAGCAAGGTCGGTTCTTAAACTAGAGTCCCAAGGAACCTTAACCCCTTTCTTATCGTATTTGTTAATATAATTTTTAGCGTGCTCGTCTTGGAGTAGAACTCTCATCTCTATCAATCCACCAGGTTTAACCCAACTGATTATTTTTTCCATATTAGAGATAATATACTCTTTACTTATAAATTGTATACTTCCTAAAGCAAGAACAGCATCTGCACAGTTAGCTTCAAACGGTGCTTCTAAAATAGGACAGTGAAAATCAGCTTCAGGAAAAGCACTAGCATCAAATCCTATTAAATTTTTAATATGAGCCTTATGCTTATTTCTTCCACATCCTGCATCAATAACAAGACTAGGATTAAGAGCATTCACTCTTTCATACATTTGTTCAAGACCTGAATTTTCTTGATAAACGTCACCCCACCATTTTTCGGGGTTATATCTTTCTTTTAAGATAGAATTATAATAAGGATCAGTCATCTGTCTAATAAGCCGTATTCAAGCCATGCTTGATATTCTATTATAGGAATTTCATTTTTAATCTTAGCTTGTTCTAAGAATTTAATAGTGTCACTTGTAACTATACCAGTAGTTAAAAGACTTACTCTAGGAGTTAACCCAGCGTTTGCTGAACTATGCGGAACATTCTTCCAATCAAATGTATGTATTTCTCCAGCTCGCCAATGACTGTAGGTATAATTACCGTAATGAGCAAAATGTCCTTGATCCCAATCAGTTAATTGAATCATTATTCTCATTACCTTTGATGGATCAGAGGGATTAACTTTTTCTAATTTATCAATGTGTTTTGTAAAGACTTGCCCTGGCCATTGCACATGTATTCTATCTGTTCTTTTTGATAGGCCAATTTTGTCACACATTTCTTTAAAAACAGGTGCAAGATTATAAGAAAAATTAGCAATAACCATATCGGCATTAGCACCAGCTGCTATTAAATCATATTCTTCAGCATCTATAAGTTTATTTGGTTTTCCGTCTTCTGATCTTGTTCTCCAAGTTACTGGTTGTGCGAGCTTAATTACTTCATTAAGTTCGTCAGACCAGTCACCGACGAATTGTCCAATTTTGTTGATACAATCATACTCGGGATCTATTTTAAAATTATCAAAATGATAAGACGATTTAGATTTTTGTATTTCCCAATTACTTTTCATAGTTTTCTCCCACACAGTACTATTTAAGCAAACGAGAAGTTGTGGTTAAACAAAAAGGTTCTTAAATATAAAGAAGTCAACGATGAATGTAATTTCAGCACCGATAAATACAGCTAGCCAATAGTTCTTCACAGCATCCCAGATTTTCTTAATTAACCACCAAGCTGCTATAACACGTAAAGTGTATAGAATATCTGATTTTAGGTATTCAAAAATAGACGGTAATTCGGCTGCGTTAAAGTAGTGACCAAAAATAAAAGTGTCGTATGCAAAACTTAGCTGTGCCATAATAAACACAGCTAAGTAGTAAGGAAAATATTTTGTTAGTATTTTTACTATGGGCCCACTGACGATAAGTCTGTAGGCCACATAGATAATATTAGTAAGTAATAATTCCATTACCTGGAAGTTTTAACAATTGATTCATTGTAGAAAGCTTCTACACCAAATGCTGTCCTAGACCAATTGACAAGATCTCTAAGAGCTTTCTCGGTTGTTAGTCTATCAAGTGCAGCCATTGCTATATTAACATCCGAACCAACTAACCAAGGATACTTTCCTGTGTCCTTTTCAATGTTAGCAACTGATTCTGCATCATTAAGCATTTCTCTTAATGCAGTGCGTAGTTTTTCTGCATTGGGATTTCCCTTGTTAACCCAAAGAGCCTTTTGCAACACATCACGATACTGCTTGACTAACATATATGCATTATATAAGTCGCCACTTGGCTCAACTCCCCACTTCTTCTTGTATACTTCTTGAAAACTACCTGCTTGTGGATAGTTAGGATCTGATAGAATTCTGCCAGTTCTAAGATCTAAAATACCATGGCTAAACCATAGTTGATTTTCTTTTAAGTTGTCTAAGAACTTTTCATACGCTGCTGGTGTTTCACGCTGTACGTTAAGTTCGCCGCGCATATAGGCAAGACGTCTTTCGTTTGCCTTCATACCGTTGACAAACTTAAACTTATCTCTATAGCAAGCCAGATATTCGTCTGTAGTCTTCTTTGGACCGCAAATTAACAATACCATAGCCATAGCGTCTGGGTTATTACCTGAACCAGCAGCAAAGCGTACTTCTTTATACGGATCGCTATCTTTTCTATGACCTACAACAATAGTAAGATTCATTAAACCGATAGGTTCCCAATCAGCATAGCGATAGTCAACCTTTTCAATTAAGAAACTCTCTGCATTACCACCATGAGACACCATTATCGTTTTGTTATCAAAGCGTAGTTCTCGTTGAAACCTGTTTGCACCTGGTATATCTCTAGCACCAGGTATATGTTCTAGAATGATTCTTTCACCTAGCTTCTTTTCTAATTCTTTAGCTACAATACTAGCCCATACGCTAGTACCACCACCAGGTTCTTGTGGAATGATCATTCTATATTGTGCCTGTGCCGCAGTAGCTAAACACAACGCTAAACCTGTTACTAAACCTGTTATAAACTTTCTCATTTTATGTCTCCTTATACATATTTTATCTGAGTTTTATTAAAGAATACTCCATATATGATTGCTATTGCAGCAATTAGCATCAATGTTGCACTAATTGGACGGGTAAATAAATCTGTCCAATTATACAATGTAAGGAATTGTATTCCTGATGCTTCAAATCGATCTGCTAAAACAAAACCGATAATGACAGCAGCTCTGCTTAATTTAAAATACTTGAACAGAACGCCTGCCACACAGCAAAGTGCAAATATAGCGTAGTCTTCCCAATAACCTGTATATTGTACACAACTCCAAGTTATTAATGCCATTAAAGGCCAAAAATAGTAATGAAACGGAACATTCATAATCTTAATAGCATATCTTATAAAAATAAGACTTAAGAAGAATGTTAGAATCATTGCTACAAAATAGCTACCACCTAATAGTTTGAAGAATGTCATGTCAGCTAATAATTGCGGGCTTCCTAGTTCTATTCCCACCATAATAAACAAACTCATAATAATTGCTTCAAACGGCGCAGCTGGGATTCCAAACAGTACTGTAGGAACATAAGCAGTTGCCTTTTGTGCATTATTTGCACCTTCACAACCTATTACTCCCTTAACATTCCCATCACCAAATGCAATCTTTTCATTTTTATTTGATGCTACAGTTTGACCATATGCTAACCAATCTGCAACATTGCCTCCGATACCAGGAAGTATTCCAACAACAGCACCTATAACACCTCCTTTAAACCCATGCCACTTATGTATCCAAGTGTCAACAAACCCTTGCCTAATCTGTGACCATATATTTTTTGTTGTAAGCGTTATAACTTGTTTTTTAGAATTATAAGCTTCTAATAGTTCGGGGAAAGCTAAAAATCCTGCCAGAACAGGCATAATCTGTATACCATTTTTTAAATATTCCCATCCGCCAGTAAATCTTGCTGCGGTTGTAGTCGGGTCTTGACCTACAAGTCCTAAGAATATTCCTATAATAGCGGCAATTATTCCCCTAAACCAATATGGTCCGTTGCTAACAAAGCATATACATGTAAATGCTAACAGTATAAATGCAAGCATTTCAGGAATACCGAATGATAAAATAACCTTAGAATAATAAGGTAAGAATAAAAAGACAAGTCCGCCCCAGATGATTCCGTTTACAGTGCTTGTAGTAATAGCAGCAGACAGTGCTCTAGCGCCTTCACCTCGTTGGGCCATTGGAAAGCCGTCAACCATTGTAGCTGCACTTCCACTTGCCCCAGGAATATTCATAACAACAGACGAAAAGCTGTCGCCTATTGTTGATGCAACAACTATAGCAGTGGTAAAAATAACTAGAGTATAGGGATCAGCTCTAAATAGATCTAGAAAACTATAAAGAATTACTAAACCTGTTGCAGCACCTGCGACGGGTATTATACCAATAATAAAACCGTACAGTGTTCCGAGCAAAAGCCAAAATGAATAATCTAACATAGCAACCCTTCAATCTCTTGAGGCAAAAATGGTTCATCCATTCTTTCTGGATGCCATACAATACCGGCTATGTTGTTATCTATCCACGCTTCGCATTTTCCGTTAACATCTTGGGCAAGTACAGTTGCCGTTGCAGGTGCCTGTGCAATAACTAGGTTGTGATAAGAATTAACAATATGGGGTTGATTTTTGTACAAAACTAAATGCTCCGTGTCCATGTGTCCATCAATTTCTTCAATTTTTCCGCCTAAAAGGTGTGTCAATAAAAAACAGCCATGACAAATGCCTATTATAGGCTTTTGCCTAATTAACATAGCTGTTGCTAACTTTGTTTCAACTATTCTTCTTACTGGACTATCGTCTCCACCAGTTATAACTAGGGCATCGATGTTGTCAGCAAGCGTATCAAAATTATAATCTAATCTATTTTGCACAAAAAAGAGCGTATGATCTTTTAAAAACGAATACCAGCCGTGTTCTATAGAATCATACGCTCTATCTTTATGGTATAGGACTCGTTGCGTAAGTCCTATATTCATATTACCAGCCGTAGGCTTCTGCTACTAGCTTACGACCTTCTGGAACAGCGGTTGTGTTCTTGCAGCTGATGTCGTATAGATCCTTGCGCATTGAAGCAACTAGTTCTTCAACACGAGCCTGTGTAGCAGGATCTTCTGCTAGCTTGGCTAGCTTTAGACCACCAATATTTGCGTGGAAGCCTTCGTCACGAGCAATCTTAGCGTAGCGACTAGAAATAAATGTATCGTCAATGCATTCTGCCATTTGATCCCAAACAGCTTCAGCACGGCCTTCAGCAACTAGCTGATAAGCAGCTAGGGCAGCTTCGTCTGTAGAAGCTTCGTACTTGTCTAGTAGCGCAGCACCCTTAGCTGTTGGCTTTGCAGCTTCAGCAGCGATTGCAGCTTCTACATCAACTGGAGAACCCTGGATGTGTTCGATAACTTCCTTAACCATGCGGAAGTGTACAGCTTCATCATGTGCCTGCTGGCTTAGTAGCTGTAGTTCAACTGGATCAGCATCAGCTGGCATAGCAGCCACTTGCTTGCTGATTTCAACCATGTTCATACGCTCGTTAACCATACGACCGATGAAGTGGTCAACTAGCTCATCCTTGCTTGGGTTGCTATCGAAATAGGCCTTAACGTTTAACTGACTGGCCTTGAATAGGGCTTCGTTATCGCTCTTGATCTTAGCAACAAACTCTTTTCCTGTTAGCATTATACATCTCCTTGATAATTATATATGCATGTATGATAAAAAAAAGACAAGAATTGAATTTTTTTGTATCTTACTCAAATATTTATCAAAAAAGAGGAAAATTTTAAATGAACACTAGAATTTTTGGTATGATCCTAAAAAATTTAGAAACTGCCTTTAATTTGCCTAAGTATCAATCTGTTAGAAGTACTTTAGGACCTAATACACGTATAGATTTTTTACCATGGACACCGGCACGTTTTAAGAAGTTTGAACAAAAGATAATGGATGAGCTACAGTTTGATAGTGTAGCTCTGCAAGGAACCATTGAAGAAGTTGTCAACAATCTTGATAAAAAGTATCTAAACAGATTTTTCGGAGAAATATGGAAGCCAACTACTGAAATATATCAGTATAGCGGATGGGGCCTAGTTGAAGAAATTAACAAACAAGATCCTAAAGCAGTGTTAGACTTTGGTTGCGGTTACAATCCTTTTAAGGGACGTATTAAGAATTTAGTGGGTATCGATCCCTATAACAACTGTGCTGACTACATGGTTGATATACTAGATTTTAAGGTCGAGCCTGAGAGTTTTGATCATATTATTGTTTTTGGTAGCTTAAATTTTAACAGTAGAGATGAGATTGACGAACGTTTCACTCGTCTAGTTAGTGTATTAATGCCGGGTGGAAAGATGTATTTTAGAGCCAATCCCGGGATCCTGTGGGAAAAGGGACCTTATGTAGACATATTCCCTTGGTCTTTTGAGATCGCATACGAGTTAGCACAAACACACGGACTAGAGTTAGAGACCTTTAAAAAGGATACAAACAATCGTCTGTATTTTGTCTATAAGAAAAATTAATTATTTGCTCAAAACTAAGTTACTGTGTATGATCTACAGTGACAGTAATTTTTTTAGGTATTGAGCTTGTAAGTTATTTTTTCTATTTTTAATTTCATTTGTAAATTTTTTAGTTAATACATTCTTGTGACAATCTTCTAGGGTGTAACCGCAATTCATCACCCTATGCATATTAAGAGCCATTACTTTATTTCTAGAAGCTAGCAATCTGTTTGCTTCTAGTGTATATTCTTTAGCATCCTCGTAAGTCATAGCATCAGTTGTCCAATGTTTGATTCCTCTTGAAATATTATAACCAAACTTATCAGGGGTAGCGCCTAGAGTATTATTCTGGCTAAGAACTAACGGAGAAATCAAGAAGTTATCAAGTGGACTAGATTGAAGATAGTTTATAGTATTCTGCATACTTTCTTTGGTCTCATAAGGTAGACCAAAAATAAAACTACCAGTAAGCAATATATCAGGATATCGATTTTTTATATACTCTAATCCGTTTTTAATTTTTTCAGGGTCCATGCCCTTACCGATTGATTGGCCAGTTTTTTTGTTTAGTGTTTCAATTCCAAAGAACAGAGCACGGAGGCCCATCTCGTATAATAAATCAAGTGTGTGTGGTTTTGATATTATTAAATCTAATCTTGCATATGATGATAGTGTAACATCAAACGGTAATGCTGTAATTGCCTTATGCAGCATTTCAACCTTTTCAACACTATCATTAACAGTGTCGTCACTTATCATATATCCTTGTGTTTTGAAAAGATTGTAATTCCTAGTCATCTCTGCGGATATAACTTCTGGATGCTTTGTGTATTCCATCATTCGCTTACCTGTTAGCTGATAAGCACAAAATGTACATTTAAAAATACAACCTCTAGCAAATTCTATAACTAGCTGTTCGCCGTCGTTGATAATATCTTCTTTTTGATATTCTATCATACAACTGTTAAATTTGTCAAACGTAAAATCTTTATCAGTCAAGAATCTAGGAATTTTTTCTTTTGCAATTATAGATTTTGTTATTAACTTTGCCTGAGTTTCACCTTGTCCTAGAACTAGATAATCAAAAATCTCATACTTGATAAGAAAGCTAACTTTAGCACCGCCAGCAACAATCTTAATATTTGGATTTATACTTCGAATGTGCTCAAGAATTTCTTGAATATCATCTCTTCCTAAAATTGTTTCTATTGTTTGATCATAGTTGTTTTGTCTAGAATAGCGATCCCCGCTGGCATTAAAGGTAGTTGTAAAACCTACCCATAGTGTTTGATCTGTAACAAATTTATTAATAATCTTAAGAAAATCTTCTTTTGAGTGCTGAGTAAAAAAATCCACAACCTGCACGGAATATCCCTCTGATCTAAGCTCAGATGCGATGCGGTAGGGACCAGAGTATTTTCCGTAACCCATCGTTCCTCTTATATCAGTAAATAAAATTACATCCATTGTATTACACTCATTTTAATTTATTTATATTCCATATTCCAATGGTTACATCATTAGTACCTTCGGTATGAATAAGGTGCTTATAAACCCATTCTCTTTCTAATTCGTTCTCAATAAGTTCTACACTCCAGTTAAATGTGCGCTTTAAGTATTCTGCTGTGAGAGGTTCGATGGTTACACCTTTTCGATTGCAAAAGTCTATAATTTTATCGTTGTGCTCTGCAATCATTGCTTTCATAGTATCATCATCTTTGTAATAAGGACGATAATCGGGATAAGAAATATTCCATCCTCCTGCTCCGAACCAACCTTGTTCACATTTAGTGTTAGGTCTTAAAATCATGATGATTACATTTTCTGGCCAAGTCTCTGCAATATAATCTAAATTGTGAGAGAAGAAATGACTCTTTACTAACAGTTTTCCGTATGAAGGGTCTTTCCATTCGTTTCGTATAGTATCTTCTACAACCATAGGATTTAACAAATGTATGTTATGAAAGTCTTCACCAAACCCGTGTCCAGGACCAAAGTAAACTCCGGTATGAGTAATACTTCTCGCCAATGGTGTGGGACCAGTATGTGTATATTCTCTCTCTGGCGATCTATCGGTGATATTAAAATTTAATGATTTTATTGATTGCAATACGTTTGCACTGCCACTCCATTTAGAGCCGGGTGCGCCTGTAAAAAAAACTAGATTGTTTGAGGTCATTTTATTCTCCGAAATGTATTTTATTTGTACCCTGCTAGCATATATCTTTTGTAATACTCTAAATCTATTGTTGATTGAGCTATCAGATTCATTGGGTATTTTGATATCATGTCGTCTAACGACGAGCATAAGTTAGTGTGGTCATCAGCTACATAATCAGTGCTCTGTGCAAATATTAATGTTCCGTTAGGAACATTATAGAACCATTGATTATCCATGTGTTCGCAGCTAGTATTGATTATAACATCAAAATCACATAAGTCAATGTTATTCACATCGCTTGTAATATGTTTAAAATTTTTATTAAATCTATTTGCCCATGTCGTTAAAGGTTCTAATCTGCTATCTAAATCAACTTCAGTTATGTAACTATACCCCATCTTGTTTAGACAGAAACTAGTAAAGCCTATCCAAGAACCTATAACAAGAATTTTACTTTCTTTTTTAGAAAACTGATCTACTAGATCTAAAAGTTTTACTTTACATATAATCTGTTTTTTTCTAAATGCATCGCGAATTTCAGAAAGATCAGTTGATGCTAGTGCTTCTTTGTTGTACAAAGAATTAATAAATTCTGGAATAAAACTTGATATTAATTCATAATTAACTAGCATTGTATAATCCGTTAAAATAGTTCTGCAGCCATTTGTAATCGTTAATCATGAATAGGTTGCTAGGCTCATTATTTTTTACAAAGTTCTCAGCGTCTTGATACCCTTTGTATGCCCAAATTGCGTTATTATTTCCTGTATCTTCATTTTTGATATTTTTCCAATGTTCCAAGTAATCATTACGATTGCTAGCAAGAGGTCTATCGGCAATTATATTTGACAGTAGTTTAACGCAATGTCTGAATGAAGTTTTCCAAGCTTCGTAAGGAGTCTTGTTGTAGTCAGTTCTAGATAATACTTTTTCTGGAGAATGTTTTTCTTTAGTAGCATTTAAGCAAAAATCTCCCTTGCTCATATCTGTATTAATTATACTGTCCTTGCGCCAAAGTTTAACACCCCCTAATTTTGTCCATTTAGTAGTAATTGGATCTAGAGCATAAAACATCAACAGATCTGCGTAATCCACTAGATCCGACCATTCAAGGGATTCGAGTAACCAGTTGTCGCCGTCTACTGTCCAAAACCAATCCGTTGACGCTATACTGTTAGCTGCCATATGAACACGATCAATACCTTCTATTCCGTGTAAACGCATAGCAGAAGGATGCAGTTCTAATACACGCTTCCAATTAGTTTCTTGATTGGATTCATTATAGGAAATAAAGAATATATCAAACATGTATTACTTATTGGCTATAAACAGCTTTTCATTGACTATCTGATTTATAGGCATTCCGTAATACGGTGACTTTACAAACGAATCATTCTCTTTGTTATAAGAAAACCAAGGACTAAATCCAAGTATTAAATGTATTCTATCACCATCATAAAAACATCTTTCACCTAGACCAACTCTGTGAGGTATTCTTGTATTCCAAATATATGCACTGCCAGTTGGAAGATGTCGATGAAGATACGAAGAATTTCCATGTTCATCAGAACCATCAATCTCTAAAACGTATTCCTTAGATGTTTGTAAAGGTATCAAAATTCTAATCAACTGTGTTGGATATTCATCCTTGTGCCATCCTGACGAATGAGGGCGCTTTTTATATAGATTAAGAAATGCTACTCTGCTGCGTAACAGCGTCATTGAAAATTTATCAAGCAAAAAACCTAGATGCTTTTCTACGATAGGAAGACGTTCTCTGAATCCGTAAGTGTCGTAGTATGTATTTTTAAGTTGAGTATGATTTCCTATACCTTCGGTGCGACTAAAAATTTGTGTAAGATTTTTTGAACCCCACGTCTGATGATACAATGAAGCATCTTTATCGATAAAATTGGGATTATGTGTTAAAGAAAAACCTTTGTAATTTTCACTAGCGCCTGCATCTGTAGTCCAACCCTGTACTCCAACCTCTGATTTAATAGCTAGTATGCCTTTTAATATTTCTTCGTGTGAAGGGAGATTTAACTCATCTAATTTAAATTCTGTTAGAACAAAGTTTTTTAATGTATCTTCGTTCAGCGCACTAAATCCTTTATTTTTTGTAATATATCCTAGAATGTCTTCGTCTTCATTCACTTCTGAAATTTTATATTCCATTATTAAGTCCCCATGATCTTTCTTGACAGTGAAAGCATTCACCGCAATGTTTGTCTACATATATCTGACATGAGTTTGTTATGTCAAATAATTCCATAATATCAAAATTTTTATACAGATGAATTATGTGTTGTTTATTCAGATGCCAGAACGGAGTTATTAATTTTTCATTATCGGTTGAATGTCTTATAGGAACATTACCAGATAACTTAACTGGCGGATTTTGTGTAATTCCAAAGTAAAGATGCGAAGCAAGTTTTTTTTGAAATATTTTTCTTAAAGCAAATCTAATGTGCATTGAATGATCGTTTGATTCAGGCTGCATCATTACAGGATAGGGTATGGAACTTTTAAAATAATTATTAACCCAGTCAACTATTTTTTTGCTGTTTTCTAATTCTCCGTGTTTTCTTTCTATGGTAAAAGTAGTTAAATTAAAATTATTTTTAACTAACAGCCAAAGTAATAATGAACTGTCTGCTCCTCCGGAAAGCATTAACCCCGGTTTTGAGTCTAACGGTAAAAGAAAATCATTTGAATTTAACATAATATAAATATTCTATGCACGATATTTATATGGTTAGTTATTTCGGAGGTATGTTTGGTGAATTTATATGCACGCAAATAAGTCTCGATAAAAACTTCTATCACATAAATCCAAAAAAAGACTTGAATAATAGGTATCATTATTCAAGTCCGTTAACTGATACTTTTTTAAATTTAAAATCTTTTCCGATACCTAACGATTTATTTTCTGTTACAGAAATAAAAGAAATAGAGCAGACACTTCTACAAAAAAATATTTGTTTTCCATCTCATTATTATGATCAAAATATTAAACAGTTGGATTTATTACCAAATATAAAGTGTATAAGATTATTTACAAGACATCGTGATATTTTGATTTTAGGTTATTGTTGTCAATGGATTAAGTCACTATTAGTGTCGTATGACTTGCACTCGTATAACAATAAGTTTGTAAAAGAATTTGAAAGTTATTCTTTTACTCCTGAAACCAGAGATCTATATGAATTAATTAAAATTAAAAAAAGATTTTATTGGTTTGAGAAACTTGCATTAAAATATGAACAAAATGATCTAAGCCAATTTATAACGTTCTGGTGGAAATTTTATCGAGAATCTAATAAGAAAAAAATACAAGGATGGCAACGTATCGACGTTGGAGGTTGTTTAAAAAATTATAACACTGTCAAAGATGAATGGACAAGTTGTTTTAATTTAAATGACAATTTAAACAAAATTGAATTAGATAATTATCACCAAAGAAATATAGATCTAATAGAGAAAGAGTTTGGTACTTCATTTGATAATTTTATCAAAGAAGATTGGAAAATGATCTTGTTAGAATGGATTAATTTAAAAACAGATACAATATTAACTATTAGTTAAGATCTTGCCAGCCAGTTACTAATCCGTCAACATTTCCTTGAAACTTCCCAGTTCCTGTATTAAATATAATCATTCCAGCAGCTGGTGTTGGAATAGCAGTATCTCTAGCTGTAGCATCAGCAAAAGTTTTAACTGTAATAGGACCGTTAAATGTGACATTTTGATCTGACTTTACTAGTATTGCTGTTTGGGTAGCTCCAGTAGAGTCAGTGGTCATGATCCTAATTTGACCAGGAACAATACCTGCAGAAGGAACTCCAGCTACTTCACCACGTATCTGGGATGACAGTCGATAGTCAGTACCGTCATGACCTGCAAAGCGTAATGAATAGATGTGGTCTGAATTTTGTACAACAGTTGGAGCAGTGTTTGAACCTCTTGATCTTTCAAACTGCGCAATTTTGGATGTTTGTGTAGTGACTGCGCTCTTTAAATTAAAGTTTGCATTTCTTGTTTCAAAGGCAGTATTGATTGTAAAAATTTGATCAGAACCAATTTCAGCAGCCTGACGCATAGTTCCTAGAGAGTCAGCAGTACTAAATCTTAGTTTGCCTGGAATTTTACCAGTAGAAACAACACCGTCAACTTCAGAAACAATTTGAGCAGAACTAACTACTCCAGTGCCGTCGTCACCTTGGAAACGAACAGTACCGATTACATCGCCATCGGCGATACTAGTAAATGAACTACCATCTCCTCTTGATTTCAAGAAGTCTAGTCTTCCGCCAACATCATCGTTTCTATATGTAGTTAGGTATATACCGGTTTGATCGGGAACATCACTTAATTTATAAACTCGTAACTGACTTGACTTAGCAACGGAACCGACATAAAAACGATCAGCTAGCGCCTGAACATAATCACCTGCACTTACATACAACTTGATTATGTTGGATTCCTTTTTTATTTCTAAATCTGGTGTGTCAACTGAACCTAATTTAAAGTTGTCTGTTACTATGTCTGCAGAAACGCGGTTATTAATACTATCAATGATAACTGTGCTGTCATCTGAAAAAACAGATCCTTTAACGTCACCAAACACACTGCCATATACAGTACCAGCTAAGTTACCAACAACAGTTGAAGTAAATGTTTTTGTGCCGCCTATAGTTTGATTTCCAAAAGTGTAAACACCGTTGGTAACTGAATCAGCATTACCACTAAATGTTGCATTGTCTGCGTCTAAAATTGTTTGTCCTAGACTATTTTCAATATTGATATAATAGTTACCGCCAGGCTCAGTAGGTGACGCTTCGGGTGCTGCAACAAACTTTGTACCATCATATTTTAATACATCGCCTGTTTCTGGAAGAACTGTTGTTAGATCGACGTCGATTAGATCGTTTAGCTGATAAGCAGCGCCTGTGTTAGCTAACACACCGCCAACAGTAGAACCATCACCTATCCAAAGTCTCTTAGTATCTGTTGTATAGATAAGCTCGCCCTCAGCTGGTGTAATCAGCAGGCGCTGTGCATTTGTTCCACGTCTTAGCCTTAATGCCATTCTTGTAACTCCTGGTATACGTTATTACAAGTATTTATGCCTTTTAAGGATTTATCTACGACGTTTCATAAAGCGTTTTGTGCGCTCTTGTACGTCTTTTTTAACCTTTTCTGTATTTAGGTTAAAATCTACGCTGTTAATTTGCTCATCGTGTTCTTCGAAAAATTCGTCTAACGTGTCTTGTATAGACTCTAATGTGGCTCCGCGCTTTCTGCGTAGATCTATATGCCACTGACGCCCATCTTTAAAATGTACGTTTAACCCATGCAGATACTCTATGGGTATTGCTTTTATTTCAACGTCTTCGAAAATTTCTGGCCAGTGATCTACAATTTCTTGCGGTAATTTACTATTTTTATGCACTTGTTGCTTCAGTGTTTTTCTTCTTTACAGGAGATAGCTTATCAGCTTCTTCTCGTAGACGCTTGGCTTCCTTGTATAGTCTGTCAGCATCACTACGATATTTAGCAGCAAGTGCTTCATCAGTTAGAGGTTGCTCGTTCGCAACAGCAGATTCTGCTATTGTGGTATCTGCTATGACTTTTGTAACTTCATTTGGAGAAGCTGGCTTAACAGCAAGGTCTGCCACACTTACACCTCTTTGCTGGGCGAGTACTTCGTTCAAATCCTTAAGAAGGATAGTAGTCTGCATATTTGGTGTCATTTCAACCTTATCGGTACCAATTTTTACCATCTTGCCGGTTGAATGGAACGCAGCCAACATAATTCGCCCATCGGGTAGTCTAGTACGGGCCATGGCATCTGCTAACTCGTTAGACTGTTGACCTGCATCGGATTCTACAAGCTTCATAAGAGCGTCGTGTTCATCTGCCATTAGGTTTTCAGTAGTAACTACTACGCAGTTATCGGGATCGTTTGGAAGAACTCGATATGCAACTATTACTTTTCTTTTATTTGTAACTATACGTCCTACGTGCTTAATTATATTAGCCATTTTCTTTTCCTTTTAGTTATTTTGAGTTGACACTGCCTTAAGGAATGTGTCCAACTTGGTGTACACTGTTCCTACAGCAGTCATCTCGTTTGGTTTAAAAGCACCTCTAGAACTTGCTACATCGATAATGCTTCTCAACGCTTGAAGATCCTGTACAGTTAAATCGGGTCCTTGTGCTTCTTGCTTTGGAGCAGACGCAGGAGCCTGCGCTTCGTTCTTCTGTACTGTTTCTTTCTTTAGTTCTTCGCTCATATGAATCTCCTATACTAATATATATGCGCAGTTTATTTATTTGTACTTCAAATGTGGACAGGCCAACATGAAATATGAAAGCTCTTTTGGCTCTTCAAATCCTATACGAATTGAATAACATATCTTGTTATCGTTATCTATAATTGAGCTACGTCCAATATAATACTTGCTTTTTAAATTGGACTCAATCCATTTCTCTAGAGCGTCCTTCATATTATAGGGCATTACTAAGTCGGCATATTCAAAGTGGATAGGAGGGATTGAAGCCCTCCTAATCTTGAACACTTCCAATGGATTTATTGTTAGTTGTTTACCCATTGGCCTCTTCATAATGGGCTGTTACACCGAACGGAGCCTGTAGGTTCTTATCGTGGTGCCCATGGATGATAAAGATAGTATCACAATAGTTGTCATCACCCCAACTGTCAAATGGATAGCCATCAGTAAACATGATAAACTTTTTGGGTTGGATATTATGGTCTCGCATGTATTTCCAGTTAGCCATAAAGTCGGTTCCACCGCCACCCATGATATCGTACTCCATCAGACTATCACCGCCGTCGGCACTAAAGTCCTGTTCATTATAGACCTTTGTATCAAAGCACCATAGTTTGATTTGGTAGTCTTTGTATTCGTCCATAATACCCTTGATTTCTCCTAAGAAATCTTTGGCTTGTGCATCTCCGATCGAGCCACTCATGTCTAGGCTAATGCAGATATCAATAGTCTCGTCAAAGTTCATACCGGGTAGGATAGCACCAGTGTGCCAGCCCTTGCGGCTAGGACGAGCAAAGGTATAGTCGTTCCGGATAGTGCTTTGGATCTGCTGACGAAGCAACTGGCGCCAGTTCATCTTGGGCTCAGTGAGCTCCTTGATCATGCGCTTGATCTCACCCGGAACGTTGCCAGCACCAGCACTCTGTGCCGCACTGATCATACCTTCCTTGATCTCATCACGAATCTTACGGAGTTCTTCCTTGGAGTAGCGAGGACGCTTGCCCTTACCATTCTTTGGATCACCGTCTCCGTCATTGTCGCCTTCTCCGTCATCTTCCCAATCAATATGCTCATCGAGAAGCTCACCTAACTTGTCAAGCTCTTCTTTGGTCTTCTTGAACAGATCGTCATAGACAGCTTCGGAAGTCCAATCTTGATACTTAAAATCTTGGTAGCAGTCAACGAGCTTTGGCTTTTCACCAATCCGGTCTCGGACTAGAAGGTTGTTAACAATGTAGTCTGATGCAATGTTATGCAGGATTGGGTTTCGATCTTCACGACGCGAAAGGTGATCAAACACGCAATGTAAGATTTCGTGTGCAATAACGAACTCAATTTCCTTATTGTTCATTGCGTGGAAGAATTGGGTGTTAAAGAACAGATTGCGTCCGTCTACTGCGGCAGTAGGAAGCCAGTCATCGGCTGCTTGGATTCGAAGTCGCGTAGCCATGTTGCCAAAGAACGGATGACGCAGTAGAAGACCAATACGTGCGGTAATGATGCGGTCGACTACTTCTTTACGCATAGATTCCAATTTTACCGGATCAATATTTGGATCTGGTTGCCAGTGCTTCTTTTTGCTAGCTACGGTCATAGTATATTCCTTGTTTCAGTGCCTATACTGTATAATAACATATTTACAGGATATGTCAACCTTGAATAAAAAAAGTGGGCCCGTTTGGGCCCACTTTTGGCTCATTACGCAGCCTGTGCTGCCTTAATATACTTACCAAACCGATCGTGGAACTCATCGAAGCAGGGTACAGCATCCGGATCAATTGGAAGATTGTATTGGGTTAGAGCAACCTTAATGCCCATAACAACCAATTCAGTTTCAAAATTGTCCATTGCAAAACGCAGGAAGTTATGGACTTTTTCGTCAAACTTCTTGTCGTTCTTGTCACTTGCTTCCTTGAGCTCGTAACAGAGCGAAATTGTCAAGGAATACATGGCACTGATTTCTTTCGCCTTCAGCTCTTTTACCTTACCATCCAAAATATCGGTTGGGTTAGGCATACTGCCAGCCACCTTGCGGTGAGCCATAAACTTAACAGCCAGCCCTTCACCAACTGAACCGCTTACGAGGTCAGTAGTAGTACTGTCTTCAAGTTCATCTTCCAACAGCTCACTTACGAAACTCCAAGAACGTGGAGTAGCAAACGAACGGCTGGGAGACTTTGGATCAAAGTCGTAGAGGTCCTGCTTGGCAAACTGCAAGTAACCAACTACGTCCTTGTGAACCTTGTTTTCAACTGCCCACTGGAACCAATCTTCAAAGCTAACGCTCATTTCCAAGTGAACGAAGCGGTTAGCCAACGGAGCAGGCATACGATAAGTAACACCCTTGTCCGCTTCACGGTTACCAGCCGCAACAATAAACACATTGTCAGGCAGGCGATAAGTTCCGACCTTGCGATTAAGAATCAACTGATAAGCCGCTGCCTGTACAGCAGGAGCCGCAGAGTTCATTTCGTCAAGGAAAAGAACAATAGCATCGTGCTGTGATGCCATTTCCTCGTCGGGCAGTTCCATAGGAGGTGCCCAAACCATCTTATTAGCGTTTGAGTCAAAATAGGGAATGC
>JACCDW011907487.1_pt1 | contig 48392 bp, 34 predicted proteins | sample 7449781 | NCBI WGS metagenome assembly JACCDW01 (sample SAMN15323449, study PRJNA562643) | freshwater metagenome | isolation source: river surface water | place: USA:Blue River Watershed | collected 2017-08-18
ACAAAATTTAACAACAAAGATAAAAATAAGAATTGGGAAAAATTTATCAAATTTGTTCTAAAATCATCAACAAATGGAAATCAATCAATGGGTAAACTCAGCTTGGTTCTGGGTCGGAATTGTTTTAATAGCCGTTATCATCCGTGACGTATTCGTTCAAAAGAGTCACACCATCACACATAACTTTCCTATTGTTGGACATATCCGCTACTGGCTCGAGCAAATAGGTCCTGAGTTGCGACAATATATCGTTGCCAATAACCGGGAAGAATTACCTTTCAACCGACAGGAACGTTCTTGGATTTATGCATCATCCAAAAACGAGAATAACTTACAAGGTTTTGGAACCGACCAAGACTTTAATTCACCCGGTTATATCTTCATCAAGAATGCCATGATGGGTTATAATCCTCCGGCAGATCATCCAAGCAAGAAAAACCCAGGCGTTTTGCCTGCAACCAAAGTAATCGGGCAGTACCATAACCGTAAAAGGCCTTTTCGCCCTTATTCCGTTGTCAACATTTCGGGAATGAGCTATGGTTCCCTTTCAGCCAAAGCCGTTGAAGCATTAAACAAAGGAGCCCAATTAGCTGGCTGCTACCACAATACGGGTGAAGGATCCTTATCTCCATATCACCAGTTTGGGGCAGATGTTGTATTGAATATAGGAACAGCCTATTTTGGCGTAAGAGAATTAGATGGAACCTTTTCAATGGCAAAATTGAAGCAAAAAGTAACAGAGAACCCTCAGCTTCGCGCCATCGAATTAAAATTGTCTCAAGGAGCTAAACCTGGTAAAGGAGGTATGTTGCCTGCCTCGAAAATCAACCAAGAAATTGCAGATATTCGTCATATTCCCATGGGCAAAGATGCTATCTCACCTGCATTTCATGCGCAATTCAGCAATGTCCCAGAAATGGTCGATTTCATCGAATCCATGGCCCATGAAACAGGCTTGCCCGTAGGAGTAAAATCTGCCATTGGAAAATTAGAACAATGGGAAGAACTAGCCGCCTACATGGCTAAAACAGGTAAAGGCCCTGATTTCATCACAATTGATGGTGGCGAAGGAGGAACAGGCGCAGCACCTCATGCCTTTGCAGATCACGTATCTATGCCTTTTACGTTTGCGTTTGCTAAAGTTTACCAGATATTCCAACGGCATGATTTGACCGACAAGATCTATTTCATTGCTTCCGGAAAATTAGGTTTCCCTGAAAAAGCCTTGTTGGCATTCGCCATGGGCGCCGATTCCATCAATATCGCCCGCGAAGCCATGATGTCCATCGGTTGTATTCAAGCACAAAAATGCCATACCAATCATTGTCCTACAGGAATTGCAACATCCAATAAATGGTTACAAGCCGGTATCGACATCACACTAAAAAGTGAGCGCTATTACCGTTATCATTACACCTTAGTAAAAGAAATAGCTGAAATCACACATGCGTGTGGCTATGAACATCCTTGCCAAATGACTATGGATGACATCGAACTTTCGATGGGCGACAACAACCGAACAATGACCTTATCCAAAGCTTATGGATATCATAAAACTCCAATTACTTATGATAATTTCAACGAATTACTCGCCTGCCCGCATTTGGGAGGAGCAAATGCAAGAAATCGTTTGGCCTGATAGACCTGTGGATTGAAGATAAACGATTATCTTTGCACCCATGTTATCAATATCCAATCTAAATTTCTATTTCGGTAGTCGGGCCCTATACGAAGGAGCCAATCTTCACATCAAACCTAAAGCGAAAATTGGCCTAATTGGGGCGAATGGTACAGGTAAATCGACCTTGCTTCGCTTAATTTCAGGTGAATACACGCCAGATGGTGGAAATATCTCAAAGTCGGGCGATTGTACCATCGGATTTTTAAATCAAGATCTACTCTCCTATCAAACGGATGATAGTATTTTGGAGGTAGCGATGCAGGCGTTTGGCCGCCAACTAGAACTTCAGAAGGAGATTGACCAAGTCTTACATAAGATGGAAACAAATTATGAGGACAAGGATGTTGATTTACTTGCCAAATTACAAGAGGAATTCGAGCGTTTAGATGGATATACCATTCAATCCAAAACCGAAGAAATTCTGGAAGGATTGGGTTTCAACACAGATGATTTAAATCGGCCGTTGCGTTTATTCTCTGGAGGATGGCGTATGCGTGTGATGTTGGCCAAATTACTTTTACAAAAACCTTCTCTTTTATTGCTTGATGAGCCGACCAACCACTTGGACTTACCGTCAATTGAATGGGTAGAGAATTACATACATGACTACGAAGGTGCGATTGTGGTCGTTTCCCACGACCGATACTTCTTAGATCGTACAATTGATCATATTGCCGAGGTTTCCGGTGCGAAAATCACTTTATATCCTGGTAACTATTCGTATTACACGGAGGAAAAATCCTTACGTAACGAAATTCAAAAGGGAGCTTTTGAAAACCAACAAGCTCAAATTCGTCAAACGGAGCGATTTATCGAGCGATTTAAAGCAAAAGCTTCCAAATCACGTCAAGTACAGTCACGTGTGAAGGCATTGGAAAAGATTGATATCATTGATGATGTCATCGATGAGAAAGCGAAGGTGAATTTCAAATTCAATTTTGGGACAGAACCAGGTCGTTTCATCTTGTTTTTAGAGGATGTCTCAAAAGCTTATGGCGAAAAGGTCATCTTGAAAAAAACCTCTGCTACGATTAACCGAGGAGATAAAATTGCCTTGATTGGTGCAAATGGAAAAGGTAAATCGACTTTATTACGAGTCATTTCGGGTACAGAACAAATTGAAGGTGAGCGTAGAACAGGTCACAATGTAATTGAATCCTTCTTTGCTCAACACCAATTAGAGAGTTTGAACGTAGAAAATACCTTAATTGACGAATTAAAAGCAACTGGAACTACCAAAACCGAAATGGAATTACGTAGTGTCTTGGGCTGCTTCTTATTCTCTGGAGAAGAAGTATTCAAAAAGATCAAGGTATTGTCCGGGGGTGAAAAATCACGTGTGGCATTGGCGAAGGTATTGATTTCGGAGGCCAACTTCCTATTACTCGATGAGCCGACCAACCACTTGGACATGCAGTCGGTGAATATATTGATCCAAGCCCTACAACAATACGAAGGAACCTATGTAGTCGTTTCCCACGACCGATATTTCGTTTCCAATATTGCTAATAAGATTTGGTACATTGAAGATCATGAAATTAAAGAATATCCAGGTTCATTCGATGAATATGAAACGTGGATGGCGAGCAGACCTACGAATCAAACGACTGCCAAGGCGGTTGTTGCTAAGCCAAAGCCTGAATTAGCTCCTGTTGAACATAAACCTGTCAATCAAAATTCAGCAAAGGCCATTGAGAAGTTGGAGAATCAAATCATGGAATTGGAACAAGAAATTGAGCAAATCGAAAACGAGATGGCCAGCGTAGCTGCGGAATCAAAATTTGATGAGCTTAAAGCCTTGGAAACAAAACGCCATGCCGCGCAAGTGAAACTTGAAGAAACAACTGCCGAGTGGGAGTTATTAATCGGCTAATATGCGGAGCACCCTATTCATCGTTTTATTGATTTCATTCCAATTAACTGTAAGAGGGCAATTTCAAAATCGAATTGTTGATCCGAAAATTAAGAGTGTTTATCTAAGTGAGTTGGTTCCGCATGAGCTCATTCAAGCACAGCCGAGTTTTGACATTAACGCTCAAGGAAATTGGCATTTAACCATGGATGACTTATCTCTGCAGAATCGTAATTCGCTCTATTTGCGTGTGATTCATTGCCAGTCAGACTGGACAGCTTCTCCCCTTTCCGATATCGAGTTTCTTCAGGATTTTAATGATATTCCCGTACGTGATTCGCAGGCCTCCATGGGTACCAAAGTACCTTATCGGCATTATCAAATCGCACTACCGCGCGTAAAGCTTGCAGGCAATTATGTCGTCATGTTATATAATAGAGCCAAAAGGGATACAATCCTCACGCAGCGCTATTGTGTATATTCACAGGAGTTGACCGTAGCGACGCAGGTTCGATTTGGTCGGAGTAATGCCTTACGGAACACCCATCAAAACCTAGACATAAAACTAAAGTACCCAAGCGGGCTCATGCTCAATGCGGCAGAGGATCTAAAAATTTACGTTAAGCAGAATGAAATCATTCAAAATCAACTGCCGAAAATGCCCACGGGAATCATGAATCCGATGGAGCAAAGCATTCATTTTCCTACCTACGAAAACGAGCAAGCCATCGCTGGAGGAAACGAATATCGCTTAGTTGACCTTCGAAGTACGCAACAAAAATTAAGTTATATCGATCATTGGGATGTGAGAGAAAATGAAACTCGGTTGTTTACGCTTATCGAGACACCCCAGGGGAATTATGCATATGTGCAGCGAAATGACAACAATGGCGCTTATGTGATTGAGAACTATGAAAATTCAAGTAATCCGCTTTTTGCGGATTATGTGACATGTACTTTTCGCTTTAAATCAAGCCAACAAGCGGAACCCATTTATGTGTGTGGAGCATTTAATCAATTTCAGAAAACAACTGAAAATGAAATGCATTATAATGCAAGCACGGGAACATATGAGGCGAGCATTCAGTTGAAACAAGGAATTTACAATTACCGCTTTGAAACAAAAAACCCTTCCAATTACTTAGAAGGGAATTATGCTCAAACAGAAAATAGTTATGAAATCTTTGTATATCAACGCAAACCAGGTAAACGATACGATGAACTCATTGGTTACCAAAAAGTAAGCTCGATCAATTAAACATTGAATCTGAAATGCATGATGTCACCATCATGAACGATGTAATCTTTACCTTCTACACTTAGCTTACCTGCTTCTTTACAAGCCGCTTCGCTTTTATAGGTTTGGTAGTCGGCAAATTTAATCACCTCCGCCCGAATAAAACCACGCTCAAAGTCGGTATGAATCACACCAGCCGCTTGCGGAGCTTTCCAGCCCTTTTGAATCGTCCAAGCACGAACTTCTTGAACACCCGCCGTAAAGTAGGTAATCAAATTAAGCAAGGCATAAGAACTACGAATCAATTTACTCAAACCAGATTCGGCTAAACCATATTCATCTAGGAACATTTGACGTTCCTCTACATCTTCAATTTCCGATATTTGTGCTTCCAATGCTGCACATACAACGATAACCTCTGCTTGCTCCGCTGCTACATTCGCACGTAAAGCATCTACAAATTCATTGCCTCCTTTTGTTAAAGAAGCCTCATCTACATTGGCCACGTAGATTACGGGCTTATCGGTCAACAAACATAAATCCCCTACTGCTACCTCACGTAAATCGGCATCCATCACAACAGTACGTGCAGATTTTCCTTCTTCCAACGTTGCTTTAAACTGTTGCAAAGCCGCAAACTCTTGTTTTGCTTTGGCGTCACCATTTTTCGCAGCACGTTCTGTTTTTTGTATTTTCTTATCGATAGATTCCAAATCTTTCAATTGTAATTCCATGTCGATAATCTCCTTATCGGAGATTGGATTCACACGGCCTTCCACGTGAATGATATTTTCATCCTCGAAACAACGAACTACGTGAATGATTGCGTCCACTTCGCGAATATTCGCTAAGAATTTATTGCCAAGACCTGCACCTTGAGAAGCACCTTTCACCAAACCAGCGATATCCGTAAATTCAATCACAGTAGGTAAAATACGATTCGGCTTTACGAATTCAGCTAATACATTTAAGCGATCGTCCGGAACCGTTACGATACCCACATTAGGTTCAATGGTACAGAACGGGTAATTGGCCGCTTCCGCTTTGTTCGATGATATTGCACTAAATAAAGTTGATTTTCCTACGTTAGGTAAGCCAACAATTCCACAAGTTAATCCCATATATAAATTTAATAAGCTACAAAAATACGGCTAAAAATGAAAAAAGCCTCCGATTTCTCAGAGGCTTTTCAAAAATAATCGAATAACTTATTCCCACTTTAGATCAGTCCCACCAAATTCGTCTTCGTCGCGGTTAAACTGAGTAAAATCCACATCAGGCATCAATTCGGTTTTCACATGATTAACAGCTTCATTTAGGCCTTCTACAAATTTGTCAAAGTCTTCTTTGTACAGGAACATTTTATGTTTTTCATACACAAACCCATCTTCCTTTTGGTGACGACGGCTTTCTGTGATGGTAATGTAATAATCTTGTGAACGTGTAGATTTTACATCAAAAAAATAAGTTCTTTTACCTGCTCGGATTCGTTTGGAAAACAATTCTTCTCTATCTCTTTCTTCCACTGTTAAAGTAAATTAGGTTTGACAATGTGTAAATCTACTATTAATTCTTATTCACTCAAAAATATTGCAGGGAATTTCAATTCCTACTTCAAGAAATTCTTGCATTATTTTGATAATATTTTTAATTCCCACAATAAAAGTCAACCTTTGACGGGAAAATTGAAGTTCAAACATGCGTTACCTTATCCCCATAATCCTTATAATCAGCTGCCTGAGTCCCTTTGAAGGGTATTCTCAGGAACTTGGTGATGAAAGTTATGGCATCGCATCTTTCTATTCTAAATCCTTTTATAATAAGCGTACGGCCAACCAAGAATTTTTACGCAAAACAGAATACACGGCTGCTCACCGATTGTTTCCGTTTAATACCTTAGTCGAGGTAACCAACATCTACAACAAAAAAAGTGTGGTTGTTCGTATTAATGATCGGGGGCCCTATAAACGAGGAAGAATCATCGATTTAACGGAAGCGGCGGCAAAAAAAATAAATCTTCGAAAAGTGGGTTTAGCCAAAGTGAAGATTAAAATCATTGGGTTTGAAAATGAGCTGATGCTCATACCTTACCACCAATTAGAATTAGAAACTACGCCGAAGTTCAGTAAAAAATTCTATCAAAAAACGCGTCTTAAATACAAAAAGAAATATCGCATTAAGCCTCGAATCAAGCATAAACGCTTCCTAAAAAAAGGTAAAAAACCGAAAAGCAAACTGCGTATACAACGATAATTACTTTCGTTTGCCTTCATAAAACTTCAAGAAGTCTTGAATCTTATCGACAGGAATTCTTTTCCCAATGATATTTTTTGATTTATCTAAGATATAAACAACTGGCGTGGAATAAGCGTCAAAAGTCTTTTGGAAATCGGTATAGTATTCTTCCTTCCCCGTTTTCGCGTTGATGTGAATATCAATACCATTTTTCCAGTTTTGAATCTTAAACTCCTCGATAAACTTTTTCCACATCACTTTATCACGCACCAAACAAGCGGCTAATACGGCAATGTTTTTAGATTTGAAATAAGCATCTTGTTTCAACAACTTAGGCGTTTCTTCTTTGCAATGGCTACAATCTGGATCGTAAATAAAGAGAATCGTATAATTCGCCTGTATCGATGACGTAGTTAACAATTTTCCTGAAGGATCTGTTAAAAACATTTCAGGAATACGCTTCCCGACTAATAAGGGTTTAATAATCGCAATTCGTTCTTTCATCTTTCGAATGGTCGTCGTATCCCACATATGCGGTTCCCCGATGTAATATTTCTCAGCTAAATGAACGAAGGCACCATCCGTCCCTACCACATTATGGTTCTCATAAGTACTTGCAATTTTATAAACCACGTATTTACGCATAGCTGGATTCCTTATCCCAAGCAATAGTCGATCTGCATCTTTAGCAATAGAATCCGATTCTTGTACAACCAAATCTTCGAAATACTTATCAATTTTCTTTTGTAAGAAAGGGGTTCTAATAAATCGCTCGTCATTCAAGTCCACATGGTCGAAATAGTGCTTTTTGTAATACGTATACTGAAATTTAAATAAGTCACTACTATCCTTAGCGCTTTTCACCGGTTTGGTGTAAGCTGGAATTTCGGGCTCTAAACTCGCATTAATCAATTTAGACACAAATAAATTTGAGTGATCCTTTATCCACTTCTTTTGAAGCGTAGCCATTTCAGTCCGAATTTGCTCCGGTTTTTGCTTCGATTGCAAACTCAAATAGGCTGCCGTCATATCCCGCTGAAACGCATAAAAAGCCTCATTCTCTGGACTTTGATTTACCTTCATTTGACCCACTACATCAGCCGTATCAGTTTCGAACGAAAAATGTGCATTACCAATGACTAAATCAAAATACTTATTATTGTTAAAAGAAACTAAATATAATCCTTCATCCAACTTCTCATTGCCTTGAAATAGAAAATTGCCATCCTGATCCACTTGCGCCGTATCTTTAATGACTTGTTGGTTTGCACCAAAGTAATGAGCCAAATACACCTCTGTATTTTGCAAACCCTTGATTTTACCTTTGATTTCAAAAGCAGAATCTTGTGCTTGAACACAATAGAATCCCGTAAAAAGAAGCGATAATAATGAGAGGACTTTCATAAATTTTAGGCTAATTTTAATATTCTTAATTTCAAAAATACAATGTTTTTCACGCTATCTAAAATTATTGATTTTATACTTTTACCAATAACTTGGTTAATTGCGTTAACATGCCTCACGATGTTTAACAAAAAGGTTAAATTTAAAAGAGTGGCGGGATTTTGTCTATTAGGTATTTTGATCTTGGGAAGCAATACATGGGTCGTTAACAAACTCTTTTCTGCCTATGAATTACCACAAATCCAAACAAAAGGACATTATTCCTTAGCCATAATTTTGGGCGGAGGGATGATTCGGGCCAATCAGGAAGATAAAAGTCGAATTAATGTAGGCGAGAGCGCAGATCGTTTCCTGCAGCCTGCACTACTCTACAAAGCAGGCAAAGTGGATCAAATTCTAATTACAGGAGGCAATACGTCCATCGGCAGCCTTAAAATCGACCAAAGCAATGAAACGATGCAAGTGAAAAGGCTTTTGGTAGCATTAGGAATCCCTGAAACAAAAATTTTGGTAGAAAACCAGGCTCGTAATACACACGAAAATGCAAAATTCAGCAGGCGATTGGTTGATTCATTACAGATTCAGGGCCCCATACTATTGGTCACCTCTGCCTTCCACATGCGGAGAGCATCTGTATGTTTTACCAAAGAGGGGTTACATTGCATCCCTTACGTGGTAGACAGCAAAAAAAAGGACACCGATTTAGGTGTCCTTGAATATATTGTTCCTTCCGAGAAAGAATTGTATAAGCTATCTTATCTAATGCGTGAAATGTTTGGCTTCATCATTTACCGCATAGTAGGATATGCCTAGGTAGATAAAATTTCAACCATACGTATCAAATCTTCCGATACAGGTTTCTTCTTCGTGATCGTATCGTGAAAAGGTGTATATACCAACTGGTTATTAATTACACCCGCCATCACATTTTTTTCGCCACGTAACAAGCCCTCTAAAGCTCCTAAACCTAATCGAGACGCTAAAATACGGTCATAGGCAGTAGGAATACCTCCCCGTTGGATGTGGCCTAAAGTTGTCACCCGGATATCAATTTTATTGCCCATTTTCTCACGAATCTTGTTAGCAACAATTTGCGCATTCCCTTCCTCATCTCCTTCAGCAACTACAACAATCGATGATGATTTTTGCTTCGCAAAACCATTATTCAAAATCGTAACAATTTCATCTACTGGCGTTAAATTTTCAGGAATCATTAAGGCTTCTGCCCCACCTGCAATACCGCACTGCACGGCAATATAACCTGAATCGCGCCCCATTACCTCGATAAAGAATACACGATCATGTGAATCTGCTGTATCACGAATCTTATCGATTGCATCTAATGCCGTATTCACCGCCGTATCATAACCGATCGTGTAATCGGTTCCGTATAAATCGTTGTCGATGGTACCTGGAGCACCTACCGTAGGTATTTTAAATTCATTAAAAAAGATCTCAGCACCTGTAAAAGTTCCATTTCCCCCAATCGCCACGAGGCCTTCAATCCCTAACTCTTGTAATTTATCATAGGCTTTTTGACGGCCTTCTGATGTCATAAATTCTTTGGAACGAGCAGATTTTAAAATCGTTCCACCACGTTGAATAATATTGCTAACGGACTGTGAATTTAACGGGATAATATCCCCTTTGATCATTCCATTGTATCCGCGAATAATTCCATAAACTTCTACTCCATGATAGGCAGCACCACGCACAATTGCACGAATACACGCATTCATTCCGGGAGCGTCACCACCTGAGGTAAATACAGCTATTTTCTTCATCAATCTATTTTTAAATACATGTTACCATGAAAATCTATCAAAAATACGATAATAATCGTTCAATACACAAAAATAGCCTAGATTTTGAATCGATTTTTTATAAAATTCATCTATAAAGTTTTGTAATTTGCATGAATTAAAAAATGATGAATATGTCTAAAACAGCTAACGAATTCTTATATAGTTATTTAAACAATGCTTCGCCAACAGGCTTTGAATCTTCAGGCCAACAAATTTGGTTGGACTACCTTAAACCTTACATCGACGAAAAAATTATTGATACGTATGGTACCGCTGTTGGTGTTATCAATCCCGGACAACCCTATAAAGTAGTCATTGAAGCGCATGCTGATGAAATATCTTGGTTCGTAAATTACATTGATGACAATGGATATTTGTTTCTTCGTCGGAACGGTGGATCAGATGCCTTAATCGCACCTTCCATGCGCGCAAATATTCATACCAAAGAAAAAGTCGTAAAAGGAATTTTCGGTTGGCCTGCTATCCATGTGCGCGATCTAGCCAAAGACAAAGCCCCATCCATAGATGATATCTTCATCGACTGCGGTGCAGCAAACAAAAAGGAAGTGGAAGAAATGGGGATTCACGTGGGAGCGGTTGTTACCTTTGAAGATGGCCTTACCGAATTAAATAACAAATATTTAGTAGGCCGTGCTTTAGACAACCGCATCGGAGGCTACATGATTGCGCAAGTAGCTCGCAAATTGAAAGAGAATAACATTCAATTGCCTTTCACACTTTATGTGGTTAACTCAGTACAAGAAGAGATTGGATTACGTGGTGCGGAAATGATTGTTCGCCGATTAAAACCGGATTTGGCATTCATTACGGATGTGACACATGATACGCAATCGCCCATGTACAACAAGAAAACCCAAGGTGACATGTCTTGTGGTAAAGGTCCAGTCATTTGCTATGGTCCTGCCGTACAAAACAATGTGCGTGATTTCATCATCGATGTGGCAAAAGAAAACAACATCGATTTCCAGCGCCAAGCAGTTTCACGTTCCACAGGAACAGATACAGATTCCTTCGCTTATGCAACAGAAGGTGTCGCATCAGCCTTGATATCTCTCCCTTTAAAATACATGCACACCACCGTGGAAACCATTGCCAAAAGCGATATGGAGGCAGTGATTGAGTTGATCTATCAATCGTTGTTGAAGGTGAAGGGAAATGAGGATTGGAGGTATTTTAGCTAGTCGCTAATCCCTAGTCGCTAGTCGTTAGTCAAATATTTATTATTGGAGTTTAAATTGGCTTTACATGAATTCAATCTTAATTTGATGTTCTTATATTATAAAAGCAACTAACGACTAACGCTAGCGACAAGCTACTAGTGACTAGCGAATTGTGACTAGCGACTAATTTAAATATCTCGCAAAAAACTCCCACGTCCTCAACATCTGATCAATCCGCTGCCGATTATTACCTGCACGGGTAATCTCATGTGAGGCACCCGGATGTCGCACATATTCTACCTCACGCCCTAATTGCTTCAAGCTCTTATACAGCATTTCGCTTTGGATTACGCCCGTACGAAGGTCATTTTCCCCATGAAAAATAATTAACGGCGTTTTGATATTAGCCACATAACTTAAAGGAGATTCACGATCTAACACCGCTTTTGTCACTTTTTCCCAAGGATAACCACCAAAATAGTTGGGAACTAAACGCCATGCATTTCCTTCTCCAAAGAATGTCGATAAGTCATAAACACCCCGTTGGGCTGCAGCCACTTTAAATCGGTTCGTGTGGCCAACAATCCAAGCGACCAAATACCCCGCATAAGAACCACCTGTAACCCCTAATTTTGTTGTATCAGTCCAACCTTCTTTGATCGCTAAATCCGTAACACGCATCACATCCGCCATCGGACCAGCGCCCCAATCTTTTACATTACTAGCCATAAAAGGTGTTCCGTATCCCCCACTTCCACGTGGATTGCAATACACAATGCCATAACCTTTTGCTGCATAATATTGAAACTCATGCCACATACTTGCTTCTCCCGTTCCCCACATAGCTGTAGGCCCGCCATGAATCTCTAGGACCAACGGGTATTTTTTCCCTTCTTGAAATCCTATCGGTTTCATGACCCAATAATCGACCGTTTGGCCTAATTTATTAATGAATTGATGTTTCACCGCTTTAGCTAATTGCTTATCCTTTAACCAAACAGCATTGAATTCCGTTAATCGTAACTCTTTTCCATTCGAAAGCATATATAATTCAGAAGGGTTTTCAATCGATGTTTTGGCATAGATAAATTGATCATCTGCGACATCGAAGCCTAAAACTCCTTCCATCGTCGATGTCAAGGTTATAAATTTCTTCGTAGCCAAGGTATATTCCACTATGGGTACTGCACCTTGATCTTGTGGTGTTAGGTATAATTTAGCATCATCTGCTGACCATTTTACTTGCGTAATCACACGATCCAACGCTACCTCTTGAATCACACCGGAAGACAAATTCATCACTTTTAAAACCGGATTTGAAACGCCTGTCGATTTTGATTCAAAAAAAGCAACTTGGTCACCTTTGTTATTGATACTTAAATTCGAATAACGATATCCTGCTTTGATTAATACAGACGTGTAAGCTCGAGAAATAGCATCATACCGAACGATTTGACTTTCAAGCACCTTATCGGGATGCGTCAAACTATCCGCCGGCAAAATCACCAAAAAGCTATTGGCATTCAATTGCTCCCAATCCGACCAGCGATGCAAAGGATTATTAATGGCCACAGGCTTTGCTCCTGCTTCTATACTCAGCGCATAAAGGGTTGATAAAGAAATCTCTCCCGACGTAGTCATTTCTTCCTGAAATTGTAGTCGGTTAATCACTTTGGCCTTTTTATCTTTCTCATTTTGTGCTAAATAGGCACGAACTTCTTCGATGCTTCCATTCGGATTCGCCTTCGCTTTAGATACAAATGAGGCGTTCGCAACTTGTGGTTTTTCCAATGACCACGATGGAATCAAATGACGCGGATTCGCAATCGAATCCACATAAAAGTCTTTCAATGAAATACCAGAGGTGTAATATAATTTCCCATCATGTTTTGAAATCGATGGATTTTGAACCGAGACCTTTGAATTCGTTATTGCCAAAGCCTCACCTCCCGCTAAACTTAATTGGTATACCTGCGACTTATTCCCTAAATCCCGCGTAAACAGAATGGATTTACCATCCGCCGACCAATTTGCCCCGCTAATCGAATAACGACCCGCAGTCATGGCTCGGGAAGTTTTCGTTGCGACATCCCCTACATACAAATGCGTTTGATAGACAAAATCGCCTTTGGTATCTGGATCATCTTCCACGGATGTCACCGTATATAAATACTTTTGTCCGTCTGGGGAAAAGCTCGGTTTCCCTACCGACTTGATCTTCAACAAATCTGTAACCTGAATGGTATTTTGGGCTAAAGCGCCAAAAGAAATAAAGAGAATGAGTATTAGTGTCCGCATCATTAAAAAATAAGGCTTGCGAAATATCTCGCAAGCCTTAAATTTAGAAAATAAAAGATGAATTGATTAAATCAATTTAAGAATTTCTTCACCAATCGCATCCGTTCCTAAAATCATCGCTTTGTCGGTAGACGCATCAGCGATATCCCCTGTACGGAATCCTTTCTTCAACACCTGATCTACGGCATTAATGACAGCTTCCGACTCAGCTTTCATACCGAAAGAAATATCCAATAATAAAGCGGCAGATAACACAGATGCCATTGGATTTGCTAAACCTTTACCTGTAATGTCATGTGCAGAACCGTGAATAGGCTCATAAACACCCGTTCCATCACCAATAGAAGCAGAAGCCAACATCCCCATCGAACCTGCGATTTGAGACGCTTCATCCGTTAAGATATCACCAAATAAGTTGGCCGTAACCACCACATCAAAACGCTTAGGATCTTTGATCAACAACATCGCAGTTGCATCTACGAATTGATATTCAACCGTCACATCCGGATATTCCAAAGCCAATTTTTGAATCACTTCACGCCATAAACGTGAGGATTCCAATACGTTTGCCTTATCTACGGAAACTAAATGCTTCTTGCGTGTACGAGCAGCTTCAAAAGCCTTGCGACCGATACGCTCAACCTCATACCGGCTATATTCTGCAATGTCATAAGCTGTATCACCATTGTTCTTACGACCTTTTTCACCGAAATAAATATCACCCGTTAATTCACGGAAGAATAAAATATCTGCACCTTTTAAGATTTCAGGCTTGATGCTAGATGCCGACAATAATTCATCGAACAATTTGATTGGACGTAAATTCGCATAAAGACCTAATTCTTTACGCATTTTCAACAATCCTTGCTCAGGACGAACCTTTGCAGATGGATCATTGTCATATTTGGGATGTCCTACTGCACCAAAAAGCACAGCATCAGATGCCTTCATTTTTACTAAGGTCTCTTCAGGAAGCGCATCACCAGTCGCTTCAATTGCAACGTGGCCAATTAAAGCCTCATCATAGGTGAAATCATGGCCAAATTTCGCCGCAATTTTTTCCAATACTTTTTTACCTACTTCGGTTACTTCTTGTCCAATTCCATCACCTGGAACGATTAAGATATGTTTTTTTGCCATGATATGTTTATTAAATCAAATTCAACATTTTTTGGGTCGCCTTGATGGCCGACACCGTTTGGTCACAATCCAAACCTCTTGTAATCAATTCTTTACCCCCATGATTCCACGTAATAATGGTCTCACATAATGCATCAGACTCACCTCCTGGCGGAATGCGAACCGCGTAATCCGTCAACTGCGCCAATTTCTGACCATTCTTCTCAAAAATTATCGCCAACGCATGCATGAACGCATCATATTGACCATCCCCTTGCGCATGTTCCTCAAAAATCTCTCCATCAACCGAAATTTTCAATGTTACTGAAGGACGTAAGTCTTTGGAATGCGTCAATACATAATTCAAAACCTGCACGCGCTCTTCAATCGCATCTGAATCCAGGACGTCCGAAATGATGTAAGGCAAATCATTTTGCGTAACAACCTCCTTGCGGTCACCCAACTCAATGATACGCTGCGTTACTTTCTTCAAATCTGAATCCGACAATTGAATGCCTAATGCAGCTAAATTATTTTCAATATTCGCTTTTCCTGATGTTTTACCTAAGGCATATTTACGCTCACGGCCAAAACGCTCCGGCATCAACTCATTGAAATACAAATTATTTTTCTTGTCTCCATCCGCATGAATTCCGGCTGTTTGGGTAAATACATTTTCCCCTACAACCGGTTTATTTGCTGGAATACGGAAACCAGAGAAGGTCTCCACTAATTTACTCACCGAATAGAGCGACTTTTCACAAACGGATGTCTTCACATCTTTTTGGTAGTCATTCAAAACGGCAATAACAGATGCCAAAGGAGCATTACCTGCTCGTTCGCCCATTCCATTCACCGTCAAGTGTAAACCATGAATACCATTACGAACTGCTTCCAACGCATTCGCAGTTCCTAAATCATAGTCGTTGTGTGCATGAAAATCGAAATGTGTATTCGGATAACGTGCAACCAATTCCTTGATGTATTCGCCCGTTTCCCAATAGGTCAAAACGCCTAAGGTATCTGGCAATAACACACGTTTAACAGGCAATTGCGTAATAAAATCTAAGTAACGCAATATATATTCTTTCGAATTACGCATTCCATTACTCCAGTCTTCTAAATAGACGTTAACCGATAAACCTTTGGAATTCGCTAGGTCAATCGTGGCTTGAATTTCAGCAAAATGTTGTTCCGGCGTTTTCTTCAGTTGGTGCTGCAAATGATTCAAAGAACCTTTGGTCAACAAATTCATGACTTTGGCACCTGCATCCAACATCCATTGCACCGATGTTCCACCGTCCACAAACGTTAAAACCTCCACTCGGTCTAAAAAGCCCGCTTGAGCAGCCCAAGAGGTAATTTTCTTCACCGCCTGAAATTCGCCCTCTGAAACACGCGCAGACGCAATCTCAATGCGATCGACCTTTAATTCAGTCAAAAGCAATTGAGCAATGGTCAACTTTTCAGAAGCTGAGAAAGATACCCCGCTGGTTTGTTCCCCATCCCGGAGGGTTGTATCCATGATTTCAATGTGGCGCATGAATCTTATCGCTTAGAGGCAAAATCAGCGATTTCCGACTTCATCGCTTGTAAGTAATCGATGTCATCAAAACCGTTTAACAAATTGTGTTTCTTGTAGCCATTGATTGCAAAAGATTCCGATGCACCTGTAGCTGAAATCGTAATAGTTTGCGCTGGCAAATCAACAACTAATTCCGTTTTCGGATCTTTTTCAATCGCTGTGAAAATCTCATGCAAGAATTCTGGAGAAACCTGAACCGGTAGAATACCTACGTTGATTGCATTTCCACGGAAAATATCCGCAAAAAATGAAGAAACCACGCAACGGAAACCGTAATCATAAATCGCCCAAGCCGCGTGTTCACGCGAAGAACCTGAACCAAAGTTCTTACCTCCTACGAGAATCTTACCAGAATACGTCGGGTTATTTAATACGAAATCTTGTTTCGGTTGGTCGTTCTTATCATAACGCCAATCTCTAAATAAATTATCACCAAAACCCTTACGCTCCGTTGCTTTTAAGAAACGTGCAGGGATGATTTGGTCTGTATCTACGTTCTCGATGGGCATCGGAACGGCTGAACTTTTTAATACACTAAAACTATCGTAAGCCATCTTGCTCTAATTTAAATCTTATAAAAACGCTCTTGGATCTGTTACAACCCCCGTAATTGCAGCAGCCGCAGCTACTAAAGGACTCGCTAATAAAGTACGAGAACCTGGACCTTGACGTCCTTCGAAGTTACGATTCGACGTACTCACCGCATATTTACCTGCAGGAATCTTATCATCGTTCATCGCCAAACATGCCGAACATCCCGGTTGGCGCAATACAAATCCCGCCTCCGTCAAAATATCCAAAATACCTTCTTCTTTAATCTGTGCTTCTACGATATGAGAACCTGGAACTACCCAAGCCGTCACATGATCCGCTTTTTTATGTCCTTTCACAATCGATGCAAAAGCTCTAAAATCTTCAATACGACCGTTTGTGCAAGAACCGATAAACACATAGTCTACTTTCTTACCAATCATCGAATCGTTTTCAGCAAAACCCATGTAGTCCAAAGACTTTTCATACGTCGCTACACCACCTTCTACCTCGGTAGCTTTGGGAATATGTTTCGAGATACCAATCCCCATACCTGGGTTCGTTCCATAGGTAATCATCGGCTCGATATCGGATGCATTGAAATTGATTTCTTCATCAAATGAAGCACCTGCATCTGTTTTCAAGGTTTTCCAATACGCTAATTGCGTATCCCAATCAGCACCTTTCGGAGCCAATGGTCGGCCTTGGATATAATCAAATGTCGTTTGATCCGGAGCAATCATACCTCCACGAGCACCCATCTCAATACTTAAGTTACAAACTGTCATACGGCCTTCCATGCTCATGTTCTCAAACACATCACCCGCATACTCAACGAAATAACCCGTTGCACCTGAAGTCGTCAACTTTGAAATGATATATAAAGCCACGTCTTTTGGCGTAACCCCTTTACCTAATTTACCATTTACATTGATACGCATTTTCTTAGGCTTCGGCTGCATGATGCATTGAGAAGATAAAACCATCTCCACCTCAGAAGTACCGATACCAAAAGCAATCGCACCAAAAGCGCCGTGCGTCGATGTATGTGAATCACCACAAACAATCGTGAAACCTGGCAAGGTAATCCCGTTTTCAGGCCCTACAACGTGTACGATACCATTTTTAGGATCTCCTAATCCCCAGTGTGAAATACCGTACTTGGCAGAGTTTGTAGCTAATTGTTGTAATTGATTGGCCGACAAAGGATCTTCTACCGGTAAATGTTGGTTAATCGTAGGCGTATTATGATCCGCCGTCGCAAACGTACGTTCAGGATACATCACTCCAATTCCACGTTGCTCCAAACCTAAAAAGGCTACTGGACTCGTTACTTCATGGATAAAATGACGATCGATAAAGAAAACATCCGGACCATCTTCGATTTTCCGAACCACGTGGGAATCCCATACTTTATCAAATAAGGTTGTTGGAGAATTGCTCATTCGTATAATTTAAAATTTTAAGCGCTTTCAATAAAATTAAGCTACAAAAATGCCGATTTTTTTGCAATAATGCAAAGGATTCAGGGCATCAAATTGGAAATACACCAAATAAAATTTGGTAAATACCAAAGATTACAAAGAAGATCGCTGAATAAATGAAAAGGGGTTTTCAATCTTATTGCGCGCATTGGTTTTGACCAAATCTGCTGCCAGCTCTCCCATTTTGACAAAATCCGTTGATATCGTGGAAATCCCATCAAATAACAAACGCTTGATCGGGGTCTCATTGTATGAAATCAAGCCAATATCTTTTCCAAGGCTTAAACTTTGCTGCTTAATCTGATCTAATAATTCAATCAGATCGTCCTCCATAACCGTTATGTAAGCCGTCCCTTGTTCAGGTTGGGCTTCTTCGGATACCTTAAAATCAAAGGCATAGTCCCGACAAAAATGCTCAAATCCTTTGACGATGGCTTTGGGGTAATAGCTGGATGTTGGAAAAACCAATTGGATGGTATGATATTTCGCTAAAGCATCCTTCGCTTGTAGCAAGGTTTGATAAATATCCTTTTCGAAATTCTCATAAACCGCTCCGTAAGATCCTTGAATACCCGGCAATAATTTATCTAAAAGGATGAGTTTTTCTTTCGGGAGGGAATTAATGAAATCAACTGCGATGGAATCCCCCTCCATAAAATGCGGAATGATAACGATATGCGAATAGTCCAATTCGCGTTTTGTGATGATTCGCTTAAAAAGGTTAAAATCGTTGTTGTATATATAGAAGTCGATACCCGCCATAGGCCCCATAGAGGCCACAAAGGAATCGTATATCATTTTTTTATGAACCGATAACTTATTGAATAAAAGGAATATCCGAAAATTTGCCGGGACGCTGCCGGCGCTAATGAAAAATCCCTTCCCGCGCACGGATTCCACGATCCCCAAAGACTTCAAATAATTATACCCCTTCTCTACCGTTATCCGCGAGATATAGTGCTCAAAACTCAATTCATTAATCGACGGCAAGACATCCCCCTGCTTGATTTTACCTGCTTGGATACCTTCGATGATGGAATTGGCCAACTGCCTGTACTTCGGCGTGGAGGAAAACTCGTCTATATGAATCAATGAAATCAACTTATTCGCTAATAGAATTACCTAAACCTACGATTAATACGGAAACCAAAATTACAATAATACCCGTAATGACCGTCCGCATGGTTTGTTTCGAAACACCCTTCCATTCCTTAAAATAGATACCCCAGAAATTAGAGGTCAAGATAATTGTTGCCATGTGCAGAATCCAAGAACTAGCCCCATTGCCTAATTTACTCTCACCCATTCCATAAAAGAAGAATTGCAAGAACCAGGTAGTACCCGCCACCGCGGCAAAGGTATAGTTCATGCGCAAGGGTGCTGCAGCATCTGCATAATCCCCAAACGAACTGTTCTTAACATTCAAATATATGCAATACACGAAGTTGGTCAGAAAACCACCCCATAAAACGACAATAAAAATAACGTTATTCTGAAACAAGGGATCACAACCTTTCGCAACGGCAGCCGCAGCCATATCTTTCCCTGCCTCAATACCAAAATTAAAACAAGCACTACAAAGACCCGAAATAGTTGCCACAATCAAACCTTTGGTTAAACTAAATTCCTTAATTGTTTCTTGTTTTTGCTCCTGCGACAATTCATTTTCCTTCATCATCCCCGCCTTGCCACACAAATAAATACCAAAAACACAGACCAAAATACCAAGCAAGACCACTTGGCCTCCTGTACTACCCGCAATGTGTGAAATCGTATCTCCCGAAACACCCGAGAATTCCCGGTAAATCGGCGGAACGAGTGCACCAAAAATACTGCACAAGCTTAGAGCAATCGACATCCCTAATGACATCCCCAAAAAGCGCATGGCTAATCCGAATGTCAAACCTCCAATACCCCACAAAACGCCAAAGGTAAAAGTCCAGAAAAACACATCCGAATCCACTTGTTGGATGATGCGCATAAAATCTGGAATTGTCAAATAGGCAGCAACAATTGGAACGATCAACCAAGAAAACACCCCGCCTACTAGCCAAGCACTCTCCCAAGACCACACATGAATCTTACGGTAAGGAATGTAAAATGAACCCGAAGCAAATCCCCCAAGCGAATGAAATAGTAAGCCTAAAATAGCACCCATGCGTTAATTGTTTATATTTTTCAAAGTCAAAAGGTTTCCAATATTACCCAAAATAGTCATAAATTGGAATCGAATGTAGCTTAAATAAATCACCCAACTATGCTTAGTCTCCCTAGGAAAGTCAAAATAACCCTCGGTTTTTCCCTAATCTGTGGATTCACTGGATTTCAAGCAAATGAACAAGTCGACTGGCCTGAGTACTTAGGTGGCCCCGACCGGAATCATTATTCAGAATTGACACAAATCAATCCATCGAATGCTAACGAGTTAAAAGTAGCTTGGACCTATGCCCTACCCGATTCGGGTCAAATGCAGGCGAATCCGATTATCATTGATGGAATTCTATATAGTGTAAGTGCTTCCGTTCAGGCATTCGCCTTGGATGCAGCGACGGGCAAGGAGCTTTGGCGCTTTGGTGATCCATTGAAAAACTGGGCGAGCACTTCAAGAGGTTTGGCCTATGCGAAAGGACGTATTTTATACACGGCGGGACCCAATCTCTGGTGCTTGGATGCCAAAACAGGAAAACCGATCGCGGATTTTGGAGACCATGGCAAGGTCAATTTACATACGGGCTTACCCGAAATCGCAAAGGACAAGTTCATTATTTCGAATACACCTGGAACCATTGTGGGGGATTTAATCGTCATGCCATTGCGAATATCAGAAGGGGCAGATGCCGCACCAGGAGACATTCGTGCCTTTAACATCTACACGGGTAAAGTCGAATGGACTTTCCACACCATTCCTTATCCTGGGGAGAAAGGCTATGAGACTTTTCCCAAAGATGCTTATCGAAATGAATACACAGGTGCTGCCAATAACTGGGCTGGGATGGCCGTAGATAGGAAAAGAGGAATAATTTATGTTCCGACAGGATCAGCAGGCTATGATTTTTGGGGAGGCAATCGCAAAGGACAAAATCTATATGCAAATTGCCTACTCGCCTTGGATTCAAAAACAGGAAAAAGACTTTGGCATTTTCAAACGACACATCATGATTTATGGGATCGCGATCTACCTGCGCCACCCAATTTGATAACTATCACTCGAAATGGAAAACGGATCGATGCAGTCGCACAAATATCAAAACAAGGATTCGTTTTTGTATTTGACCGTGTAAGTGGTAAACCCTTATTCGACATCAAAGAAATTCCTGTTGAACGAATAGGATTATCGGGCGAACATGTTTGGCCCACACAACCGTACCCCGTTTTACCTAAACCTTTTGCCCGCTTATCCAATGAGATCAAACCGAGTGACGTGAGTCCTTATGCCCAAAATAAGGAAGAGCTATCCGCTGCCTTACGCAAACTAAAAAGAGGCTGGTATGATACTCCAAGCGAACAAGGAACCTTAATTCTACCTGGCTTTGACGGTGGTGGTGAATGGGGTGGCGCGGGTGCTGATCCCGAAAAAGGGATTCTGTACATCAATAGCAATGAAATGGGTTGGGTACAGAAAATGGTCAAAAACAAAGCGAGCACCTCGACAAGTGGCGAAGGACTATACCATCAAAACTGCGCGAATTGCCATGGAACAGATCGCAAAGGAAACCCAGCGTCAGGATATCCGAGTTTATTTGGAATCGAAAAGAAGCGGGATGCCAAATACATCGCACAAATCATTCGATATGGAAAAGGCATGATGCCAGGATTTGGCCACATCAGTCCTGAGAAACAAAACGCGATCGCCGCCTATATTCAAGGTTTAGCTTCTAAGGAAGTTGCATCTACAAATTCCCCTGCGATCGTACCTTACCAAATGAGTGGCTACAACAAATTCTTGGATCAAGACGGTCTACCCGGTTTGAGCACCCCTTGGGGAACCTTGAATGCGATTGATATGAATACGGGAAAATATGTGTGGAGAATTCCATTTGGCACTGAACCATCTCTCGCCAACAAAGGAATATATGATAATACAGGCGGTGAAAATTACGGTGGACCTATCATTACCAAAAGTGGCTTACTCATCATCGCTGCTACCAAAGACGCCACCCTTCGTATATATGCATCCGCCACAGGAAAACTATTGGCAAGCTATCCTTTACCTTTTGCTTCCTTTGCAACACCATCTACTTACAGGGTCCATGAGAAACAGTTTATTGTTGTGACCTGTGGAGGGACGAAATTGGGGACGGCGAAGGGGAATGTAGTGGTAGCGTTTTCAGTTAAGAGTGAATAGTGAAGAGTGAAGAATTAAGAGTGAAGAGTGAAGATTTTGTGTTTGAAGTGATGCGATATTTCGCGTCTATTTAAGAAATTTATACCCCCCGACTTAAGTCTGGGGAGTCCAATCGACACAAAGCTTGCGCCTCAAACTTGGCCAATCCTGAACGGTTTGCCAAAGAGAACCTAGCTGGATTATCGCGTCTAGACAAACAAATATGTATAACTCCCGATTTCAGTCAGGGGAGTCCAATCGACGCAATGCTTGCGTCTCAAACTTGGGCAATCCTGAACGGTTTACAAAAGAGAAACTAGCAGCGATTATCGCGACTCTACAAAATGAAATCTTACATGCTTTACCAAAGAGAAACTAGCCTCGTTTATCGAATCACTTAACTCTTCACTCTTAGTTCTAAACTCTTAACTTAAACTAAATAAACTTGTCCGAATTTCGAAAAGTAGGACACACATACCTTGATTCAAGATTTTACTTGATTATACTATGTTAATTTTGAAATGTTGAAAAATCCCATAGAATTAAGATTAACTAATTATGATCAAAAAGATATCCCTGGTTGCGTTTTTGGTACTTATTGGGCAACAAATTCAAGCGCAACATTGGAAATGGACTGTTGGGTTAAATAGCACCAATTATCAATACAAAAGTTCGACGGGTGATGCCATCGACTACCTCAAACCACTTGGGGGATTACACGCATCGTTTCGATACAACAAAGAACTCGTTGATACGACAGACTTAATATCCAAGTTTTCAAAAACAGCCATATTTTTTGGCAATCACCAAAAGCTTGCAAAAATCGCGAGTATGTTTCGTTATGAATTAGGTGTAAACATTAACCAATTCAATGCAACAGGTGATATCCAAAATATCATCTTGAATTATCAAACAAATTTTGTGGGCTTACATGCTGCATTTGGCCCTGAAGTAAAACTCTATAAAGGTTTTTCAATTGCCATTCAAGGCAACCTTGGGGCACAAAAATTATTTTCAGGAGTTCAAACTCAAATCAGCAATAGTAGAAACATCAATTATAATTTAGCCGACAATGAGAATTTCAGCCCGATTCATGTAATGCTAGGCTACAACGTCGAGATACATAAATTATTGACCGATAAAACATCCGTCTTTATTTCCTACCAAAAAAGTAGTACCATGCACGGATGGACCGAAGGAAAACCCAGTTTAAATTTTGCACCAACAAGCTTAAGTATTGGTCTTAAAATCTCAAAATTCTAAGGTTTAACCACAATTAGTTCTTTAAATACCACCCAAAAAGGGTTTAATACGATGAAAAAATTAATCTTATTAATTACACTCACCATCAGCCTATTCAACGCATTTGCTCAAAAGAAAGGCCTAAATTATCAAGCTGTTATTCTTGACCCCAAGACAATTGAAGTACCCGGAGTCAATGTGACTGGACAGCCTCTATCCAATGGAAAAGTATGGGTACGTTTTACCCTAAAAACTTCAGCGGGTGTGGATTATGAAGAAATCCAACAAACAACTACAGATGAATTTGGACTAATCTCATTAACTGTTGGAACAGGTACTTCAACAGCTTCTAGCAGCAACAACGCTACCGGCATTAGTAAATACAGCACATTTGATTCAATTGTTTGGGATTCAGAAATGAAACTTTTGGTAGTTGCCGTAAATTTTGATGGTGGAACGAAATTCACAACGGTCAGCAATCAGCCCTTAAATTTTACTCCCTACGCCCTATATGCGGAATCCGTAGATTACAAAAATGTTCGAGATACACCTAAAAATTTGAGTCAATTTAACAATGATTCGGGCTATTTAGTGCCCAAGGATTTAGACCCCTTAAAAACAAATATTGCTTCGAATACCCAAGCAATAGCGGACAATCAAGCGACCAATGAAGGAAAATTCCTTGTCGTAAATCAAACCATTGAGGCATTAGACAAAAAAGTTAAATCCGACATTACAAATATCAATAATACATTAACCGATCATGATAATCGCATAAATACTACAGCAAATAACTTAACCAATACGGCCAATAACTTAAATTCACAAATTGGATCAGTTCGTAATTTGACTGAAGCAAACACAAATACATTAAACAACCTGAACCAAACTTATGAACCAGCAGCCAATAAATCGGCAGCAACTGATCTAGGTGGAGGTAATCCATCGGATGCTTTGTTTCCAACGCAGCGTGCTGCCAAAACCTATGTGGACAATGCAGTAAATATTGCGGTTGCTTCAGGAGCGCCCGATGCAACGACATTAGCATCCGGAAAAGTACAGTTGACAGGTGATTTAGGCGGAACGGCTACAAACCCAACCGTACCAGGTTTGGCAACTAAAGAAAGTCTTTCAAACAAGTCCACCAACGTAACAGCAGATGCTAGTTCGGATACCAAATACCCATCGGTTCGTGCCATAAAAGCCTATGTAGATCAAGCGACGCAAGGGATTGCCTTGCAAGCTGCGGTAGATGCGAAAGCTGATAAAAACTCCCCTATTTTCACCGGTACGCCATCATTACCATCAGGAACAACGGGGGTAACACAAAGCCCGGCGAATAACTCGACGGCTTTAGCCACGACCGCTTTCGTGCAGGGAGCCATAGCATCGGCAACGATTGTTGACGCAGATGCCACAACAAAAGGTAAGATTCAATTAGCAGGTGATTTAGGCGGAACAGCGGCCTCACCTACGGTTCCAGCTTTGGCCAATAAAGAAAACGTTAGCAATAAATCCACAGCGACGGCCTTAGGAACCAGTGACCAATTATACCCAACACAGAATGCGGTAAAAACCTATGTGGATAATCAGGTTGCTTCCGCAACTATTGCAGATGCAACTTCCCTTGTCAAAGGTAAAATACAATTGGCCGGCGACCTAACAGGAACCGCTGCAGCACCTACCATTGCTGCAAGTGCAGTGACAAGTGCAAAAATAGCTGATGGGACTATCGCAACCGCAGACATCGCTGATAATGCCATAACAACGGCTAAGATTACGGATGCCAATGTAACAGATGCAAAAATCGCAACCGTTTCTGGTTCAAAAGTAACAGGAAATATTTCTGGAAATGCGGCTAATGTAACTGGCACAGTTGCCATTCTTAACGGTGGTACAGGTGCGACAACTGCAGCAGGTGCATTGACAAATTTAGGAGCTCAATCAGCTGCGAATTTAAGTACCGACCTATCAACAGATGCAGCGTCATTAACAAAATATCCTGCCGTTAAATCCATTAAAGACTATGTGGACAATTCAGTGGCAGCTGCGACAATCGCAGATGCCACAACAACATTAAAGGGGAAAATTCAATTAGGTGGTGATTTAGCTGGAACAGGAACAACGGCTGCAGCGCCAGTGATTTCAGATAATGCAATTACCACGGTAAAAATTAATGCTGCAGCCATTACAACTGCTAAAATTGCTGATGCTAACGTGACGACAGCCAAATTAGTGGACGACGCGGTTACAACAATAAAAATTACCGACGCCAATGTAACATCAGCTAAAATTGCTCCCAATGCGATTATCACATCAAAAGTGGCTGATGGAGCAATTACCAATGCTAAAATTGCTGATGCAACTATCTTAAATGCCAAATTGGGGGAAGCAGTTAGTATCGCCAATGGTGGTACCGGTGCAACGACAGCCGCAGCGGCATTAACGGCCCTAGGCGCGCAATCGACTGCTAACCTAAGTACCAACTTGACGACGGATGCTGCTTCATTAACTAAATACCCAGCGGTTAAAACAGTAAAAGATTATGTAGATGCGAGCGTCGTGGCGGCAACACCCGATGCAACAACTTCCGTGAAAGGAAAGATTCAATTAGGAGGAGACTTAGCAGGTACAGGTACCACAGCTGCCGCTCCTGTTATTTCAGATAATGCTATCACAACAGTTAAAATTACTGATGCGAATGTGACGACGGCTAAATTAGCGGATAATGCCGTGACAACCGTGAAGATAACCGATGCCAATGTAACAACTGCGAAATTGGCGGATAATGCAGTAACTACTGCGAAAATCACCGATGCGAATGTGACCACGGCGAAATTAGCGAGCAGTGCCGTTACTACAGCGAAGATCGCAGATGCCAATATTACAACTACCAAACTTGCTGACACAACGGTAACTACGGCTAAGATTGCCAACTCGGCCATCACAAATGCAAAAATTGGTGAGACCATTACCATCGCCAATGGGGGTACCGGTGCAACGACAGCATCAGCGGCATTAACGGCCCTAGGCGCGCAATCGACTGCTAACCTAAGTACAAACCTGACGACGGATGCGGCTTCATTAACTAAATACCCAGCCGTTAAAACAGTAAAAGATTATGTAGATGCGAGCGTCGTGGCGGCAACACCCGATGCAACAACTTCCGTGAAAGGAAAGATTCAATTAGGAGGAGACTTAGCAGGTACAGGTACTACAGCTGCCGCTCCTGTTATTTCAGATAATGCCATAACTACAGTTAAAATCACCGATGCGAATGTGACGACGGCGAAATTAGCGGATAATGCCGTGACAACCGTGAAGCTAACCGATGCCAATGTAACAGCTGCGAAATTGGCGGATAATGCAGTAACAACTGCTAAAATCACCGATTCGAATGTGACCACGGCAAAATTAGCTAGCAGTGCCGTTACTACAGCGAAAATCGCAGATGCAAATGTAACAACTGCCAAACTTGCTGACACAACGGTAACTACGGCTAAGATTGCCAACTCGGCCATCACAAATGCAAAAATTGGTGAAACCATTACCATCGCCAATGGGGGTACCGGTGCAACAACAGCTGCAGCTGCATTAACAGCCCTTGGCGCGCAGTCGACGGCCAACTTAAGTACAAACGTGACGACTGATGCGGCTTCTTTAACGAAATATCCAGCGGTTAAAACCATCAAAGATTACGTAGATGCCAGCATATCATCAGGAGCACCCGATGCAGACGCAACAACAAAAGGTAAAATACAATTGGCTGGAGACTTAACCGGTACAGCTGCATCTCCTGCTATCGCGGCAAATGCTGTAACAACTTCCAAAATCAATGACGGTGCGGTGACTTCAGCGAAGATTGCAGATGGAACGATTGTGAATGCCGACATCAATGCGTCAGCTGCGATTGCAGATACTAAATTAGCAACGATTTCAACAGCTGGAAAAGTGAGTAATTCAGCAACCACAGCGACAAATGCGAACACAGCTTCAACAATCGTAGCACGTGATGCGAGTGGAAATTTTACCGCTGGAACCATCACCGCTGACTTAACGGGTTTGGCGAGCAAAGCAACTAATATCAATGGCGGTACGGTAGGTGCTATTCCATACCAAAGCGCAGCGAACACGACTACTTTATTATCAGGTAACTCATCCGCAACGAAGAAATTCTTAACGCAAACAGGAGACGGTTCGGCTGCTGCAGCGCCCGTTTGGGCAGGTGTAGCCGTTTCAGATATCACAGGAACTCTACCGGTAGCAAATGGTGGTACAGGAGTAACAACGGTAGCTGCAAACCTAGTTTTTGCTGGTCCAACATCTGGAGCAACCGCATCTGCCCCAAGCTTTAGAAGTTTAGTGGCAGCCGATTTACCTGCAGGATCTACCAACTATGTAATTAATGGAACGACCCAACAAGCCAGTACGGATTTCAACATTTCCGGTTCAGGTACCATTGGAACAACCTTGGCGGTTACAGGTAATACAACAATTGGTGGAACAGCTACCATTACGGGTGCTACTACATTATCCGCTTTGACAGCTTCCAAAGGTGTATTTACGGATGCTTCGAAACGTTTGACAAGTACAGGCACTTTGGGTACAGATCAGGGTGGAACTGGCATGACATCCTTTAACAGTGGAGGTGCCATGTATGCAACGAGTACTTCGGCATTAACGACAGGTACATTACCCACGAGTGCCGGAGGTACAGGATTGACAAGCTATACAAGCGGTGGTGCATTATACACGACAAGTACCACAGCGATCACTTCAGGAACATTACCCATATCAGCCGGAGGTACGGGATCTACTACTCAAAACTTTGTGGATCTAACAACTGCCCAAACCATCGCAGGAGCAAAAACTTTCTCTTCAACCATCGTAGGTTCGATTTCAGGGAATGCGGCTACCGTAACGAATGGAGTATATACAACGGATAAACTTAATGTATTAGCCTTAACCTCCTCGACCGAATTAGCAAGTGTCATTTCGAACGAAACGGGGTCAGGATCCTTGGTATTTGCGACCTCTCCTACGTTAGTGACACCGAGCCTAGGAGTTGCTTCAGCAACTTCGGTAGCTTTTGCCGGCTCGACCTCTGGAACGGCGACTATCTCAGCACCAGCAGTAGCTGGAACAGGAACAGCAATCACCTTACCCGCTGCATCAGGGACGTTAGCGACCTTGGCAGGTACCGAGACACTTACAAATAAAACGTTGACCTCACCTACCTTCACGGCTCCCGTGTTAGGAACACCTGCTTCTGGAACCTTGACAAATGCCACAGGCTTGCCTTTGACAACAGGGGTAACAGGTGTTTTGCCATTGGCAAATGGAGGAACTGGAGCATCCACCAAAGCAGCAGCGTTTGACGCCTTGTCACCGATGACAACTTCTGGAGACATCATTTATGGAGGAACATCGGGTACGGGAACACGTTTGGCTAAAGGAACGGATGGGCAAGTATTAACATTGGCATCCGGAGTGCCATCATGGGCAACTCCAACGGGAATTAATACGTTGGCTGCCATTGGTTCAACGCCTAATGCAAATGGGGCAAGTATCTCGGGGACTACTTTGACGCTTCAACCAGCTGATGGAACAAATGGGGGTGTTGTTACAACTTCTTCACAAACTTTCGCCGGAATAAAGACTTTTTCTAATACAACAAATAGTAGTTCAACCACAACGGGTTCTGTGATTATTTCAGGAGGATTAGGCGTCGCTAAAACAATCTATGTAGCTGAAGATTCCTACATCAATGGCTTAAAAATCGGAAAAGGATTGGCTTCATTAACGAACAATATTGCCATAGGAGGTACTACTTTAGCCGCAGCAACCACAGGTGACAAAAATATTGCATTAGGATCTAGTGCATTAGCTGCAAATACTTCAGGAAGTGATAATGTGGCATTGGGATACAATGCTTTGGCAGCAAATACGGTTGGGGCTGGAAATACCGCGATCGGTAGTAGCTCTTTAACAACAATGAACAATGCCACTTCATCCAATATCTTAAGAAATACCGCCGTGGGATATGAAACTCTATCAGCTATGACAGCAGGTAATTATAACACTGTATTAGGAACTTATGCATTAGATAATATGACCTCAGGTAGCTCAAACGTAGCAATAGGAAATGAGGCTGCTTGGAAAATTGGAACAAGTACAACATCCAATACATTGATGAACAATAGTGTCATCATTGGAGCTGATGCTCGGACACTGGCAGATAATGAAACGAATGCAATAGTTATCGGCTATCAAGGGAGAGGATTAGGGTCAAATACTGCAGTAATAGGTAATTCCTCAACATCAATAACAGCACTGAATGGAGATGTTTTAATCGGTACAACGACAGATGCTGGAGCATATAAATTGCAAGTTACGGGTGACACTAAATTAACAGGAACGCTTACAATTACGGGTGGAACACCAGGTGCTGGAAAAGTATTGATTTCCGATGCCAATGGTTTAGCATCGTGGTCGGCAAATGCCAACGGAGGAGTAAATTCAATTACTGCTTCTGCAACGATGGCAGCTACAGATACATATAACTTGATCGTATTCTCAGGTTCAACTGCCTCACAAACGATCACACTTCCAAGTGCATCTGCAGCCGGAGCAGGTAGAGAGATTACCATCAAAAATATCGCAAGCGTTTCTGTGGGAGTTGCCGCTACCTCGGGGGCATTAATTTCAGATAGTACGACTACGGCAGCAACTTCGTTGAATATTGGTATCGAACCATCCAACAACTGGATCAAAGCAATATCCAATGGTACTAACTGGATTATCTTACGAGCATTATTCTAATATTCACCTGTCGTATTTGGTAAACAATTCGTCAATCGTTATCCAAATACGACAATTATTATCAGTCAATTTTGACTATCAATGAGAAAGCTATTATCCATTTTCTTATTTTTACTGCTAATTTTCCAATTCGGAAAGTTATCAGCACAATCTGGTATTGGGACGACTACCCCCGTTAATAAATTGCAAATCGAGACTGCTGCAGCCGACCCAATAAACAGTGGATCTGCTGCGAATGGTAATTTGCGTTTAAGCGGCTTGTCGGTGTCGCATGTATTGGATTTTGGTCTCAGTAGCACTTCAACCTTTGCTTGGATACAAGCAAGAAACTATGCTTATGGAACAAATTATAGTTTAATTCTAAATCCATTAGGTGGTAATGTGGGAATAGGTACCTCCTCGCCCACTGCCAAGTTGAATCTCGTAGGAGGAGGAATACGTATGGCCACTGGTTTTAACAACACAGCTAGTAGGCCGTCAATCAACACAAGCAACATCGGTAACTATGAAATACGTGCCGTGGGTGGAACTACGCAAAATGATGCAACCGATGATGGTTTTCTTCGACTTTCAGCTGGAGGTGGTAGTGCGACAAGTGGTCAATCATCCATCGATATTTCGGGATATTCAACGGTTGCCGACATGAATAATAACATCGTCTTTCGCACCGCAGGAACTGAACGCGTACGGATTGATAATGGGGGTACGACTACGTTGGCAGGAAATTTAAACGGCACGAGTGGGACGAGTACATTGGCCAACTTTGGTACGGTGATGAACGATCAAACAGGTACAACTTACACACTGACGGCTGCTGACAATGGAAAAATTATCACCTTCAATAATGCGAGTGCAATTACGGTGACTGTTCCTTCACTATCGGTAGGGTTCAATTGTATGATTTTACAAAAAGGAACGGGTCAGGTGACATTGTCACCCTCTGCTGTAACAATATCGAACCGATACGGATATACTAAAACCGCTGGACAATATAGTATGTTGACATTAGTTTGTATTGCATCTAATGTCTATGTATCCTCGGGAGACATGAATAATTAATAGCTATGAAACAGGTGTTATTTTTCTTTTTGGCATTTCTGCATTTCTCCGGAAACGCGCAGATGCTTGCGCCATTACAGGGAACCCAACGCCAACCCAAATTACAATTCGATTATTGGATATATAGCACGCATGCGGGTTCAGGTTCTACGACTCAGTATCCAGTAACACCTGCGAATAAGTCGGAAATGGATAATTTATTCAACACGAACAATTCCAATACAACACTCACAAAATCCGGTCGGACTAATTCTGCTAAAATACTTGATTGGACCAGCAGTGCTGAATTAAGTAGTTTAGGTATCACATTACCCAATGCTGCTACTTACTTCGCCATGAAGCTACAAGGTACTTTTATTCCTTTGGAATCAGGCACTTATTATTTTACGTTGGAAACGGACGATGCCAGTGAATTCACCATAAATGGAACTACAATTATCTCGAATTATACGGCACAAGCAGTATCAGCCTTGGGAACTCACATGGCAAGTATTAGCCTTTCAGCTGGACAAAAATATACTTATGAAATCCGTATGCAACAGGGAACAGGAGGATATGGGTTACGTTTTTATTGGAAATCACCTACTCAAGCTTCTGCCCCATCCGCTTATCAAAGTTCCTTGCCTGCGAATACGTATTACCAAACCTGGATACAGAACTTACAAGAATTAGTTAGCACACCGGATTTAGACGGTAGCTCGGCGGTTAAAGCGGCACCCAATGCTAAGTATCTTCAAACAGCCTTTGGAAATTATACAGATAACGTATATTGGATCAATCTACCATTTGTAGGCCCTAAACAAGTCTATTGTTTATTGAGCAGTACCATTGACGGAGGTGGCTGGATGATGATGATGAAAGCTACGCGTGGAACAACTTTTTATTATGGAAGTACGTATTGGACAGCGATTAATACCTTAAATCCCACAGCATACAACCGATCAGATGGCGATGCCAAATTCGATGTCATGAATTATTATTATGCCAAAGATATGATGGCACTTTGGCCAGATATTGCCTCCAATTATGGATCAGGTACAGGTGGATCTTTGAATTTGCTGAGTTCATATAATAACTGGTGCTGGTTACAGAATAATTTCAATAATGGAATTCGCATCACGCCAGTGGGCTTTTTTGCCAATGCAACGAAATTGTATTATTCAGATGCATCTTCGTGGCCCGGTAAAGGAACTGCCTTCTCCTCTCAAGCAGACGTGCGCTTTTATGGATTTAATTACACGAGTAGTAATGGCGCATCTGTTCGCTGGGGGTTTGGTTGGAATGAAAACGGCGGTGGATTATATCCAAACGGAGTAGAAGGCTCCAATGACGTTTCTGGTGGCATAGGAATGTCTGGAGTATTTAGCACAGCAATAAATTATTCAGCTGGTGATCAAATTTCTTGTTGCCAAAATACAACAGGAATTAATCGATCAGCACGTGTTGAAATTTATGTCAGATAACATGAGAAAAATATTCATTCTTTTACTGTTTTCAATTGCCTCTTATGCCCAAACAGGTATTGGTACAAGTACTCCTGTCAATAAATTCCAAATAGAATCCGCTACCGCTGACCCAGCATCGAGTGGTTCTGCTGCGAATGGAAATTTGCGCTTGAGTGGTCTATCAGTCGCTCATGTGCTGGACTTTGGATTAAGTAGTTCATCCACCTTTTCTTGGATACAAGCAAGAAACAAAACTTATGGAACAAATTACAATTTGGCATTAAACCCCTTAGGAGGAAATGTGGGAATAGGTACCAATAGTCCACAATCCATCTTACATGTCAATGGCGGATATTTGCGTGTTGAATATGCCAGTCCGGTTTACATCGACTTAAAACATAGCAATGCGCCATTGAATAATAAAGTTGCGCGTATAGGCAATGACAATGGAAATTTAATTTTTGATGTCGTCAATGATACTTACACGACTTCCACTGAAAGAATGCGCATCGATGCAAGTGGAAATCTAACTGGAGTAAATACAAACACCTTATCGGGTTTTGGGGCTAAAATAACCTCCATTTCAACTTCTTATAGCTTAGCAGCAACAGACAATGCTGAAGTAATCCAATCTACCGCTGCATCCGCTATTACGATTACTATTCCCACAGGATTACCCACAGGATTCAACTGCATGGTTTTACAATATGGTGCAGGACAAATCACCTTTGCAGCGGCAAGTGGTGTAACAATTATTAATCGGAATTCTTATACAAAGACATTAGGCCAATATGCCATTGCGACAGTCTTGCATTTAGGAAGTAATATCGTAGTCATTTCAGGTGAATTAGGAAATTAAACATGCGGATACTGGTTTTACTATTCTTGTTACCTTCTGTTTTGCTGGCGCAATTTTATTCGCCGAGCTATAACGGTAATGTTGCAAAAAACAATTTGATTGCAGCTTATGATTTTAGTGATGTAAATTCCTATTCCGGTTCAGGTACAACAGTTAACAACCTGACAGGTAAAACATTACCTGCTACTTTATCAGGTTCCATTGTTCATTTGGCTGATCCTGGCCATGTACGTATTTTGAATTCAAATTCAAATTACATGATGATGGGGGATTTTAAATCTTTTTATTCTCCAGTTACATCAAACACAAGATCAGGTGTTTTCACGATTAGTTTATGGGTGAACCTTAAGGCAACAAATGGTGTCATTCTCGCTGATTTAAACTCAACTGTGGTAGCAGGGGGGTATCATACGACCGACATTGAAATGGTCAATGGCTATATGAAATTCTCCGTTTGGCCAAAAAATTCTATCATTACCACGACATCAACTGTTTCGTTAAATGTTTGGCATCATATCGTTTTTATGTACACAGGTACACAAGTCAAAGCATATTTAGATAATTCATTGGTTGGCACAGCTACCTACACACGGGATGGTCCCCACATGGGTTCGCTTACAGCTTCTCAATATTTTGCTCTTGGGGCTTATGACAGTGTCACTAACATGGGTTCAGGTATTTATGGAAGTTTTTTGTTGGCTGATGTCAAGTATTATTCCGCAGCCTTAGGACCCGGGGAGATTAATGCCATATACCAACAGGAGAAAACGAATTACGATTTGGTCTTCTTTTTAGATGCGGCAAACACGAATTCATATCCAGGTTCTGGGACGACTTGGAATGATATATCGGGAGCAGGGAAAACGGCAACGAATAGTTCCACGGCATCTGTATATTACAATGCGTCAACGGGTGGAAATATGTATTATAACGGCTCAGGATACACCAATTTTTCTTTTGACCTCGATGGAGCGACAACCCTAACCATCGAAATGTGGGTATACCCCGTCAACCTAAGTAATGGAATGTTTTTTGGCTTTTACACGTATGACGTATATGCCAACAATGGTGCCCTAGGCTACAACACTTCTGCAGGAGATGTTTATGGACTTTATTCATCGCAAACATCCGGATTTATTAATACCTGGAAACATTATGTATTTGTGATGAATTCAGGGTCTGTTACATCCAACAAAATCTATGTGAACGGCATACAACAATCCTTAAGTCAAGTTCAAGGAAGCCCATCGAATGCAAATACATCCTTTAATAGTGGAACTGGTCGCATTGCAAGCTGGTCGATCAATACTAACTACCTTCAGCAGATGTATTTAACCAAGTTTAAAATTTACCGACGCGAATTAACGCAAGCAGAAATAACAGCAAAATTCAATAAAGACAAATCAAGATATGGACTTTAAACGCATATACATTTTATTATTTATAGGTGTTAGTATAGGAGCAAATGCCCAAACGGGTATCGGTACTACAACACCAGGCAGTAAACTACATGTAAAATCAAATGGTGGAACGTTTCGACTCGAAGGGACTGACCATGTATTTATGGAACTATTTCCTCAGGGTGCAGCGACCCGTTATGCTTACATAGGTTATCCAGGAGCAAGCTCCACGCAATTAACCTTTATGAATCAATTTTCCACAGGAAATATTTCATTAGGGACTAATAACACAGGCCGCATGTTTATCACATCCGACGGTAAAGTTGGAATAGGCACAAGTTCACCAGCCACCAGTTTAGCTGTTGGAGCGGCTGACGGAACTATTGCAGGAGAGCTTACCTTAAACCCATCCACAACACAATATGAAGGAGGACAAATTACCCTGAAGAAATCCTTAACAGGTTCCACCTCAGATTGGACAATCGATCAATATGGAACTACTTCCTCAGATGCTCGTTTACGTTTCTTCAGTTCTTCAGAGGCAAACGGTTTCGTAATCAAAGAAAATGGGTTCATTGGCATGGGAAATAGCACGCCTACGGTTCGATTACAGGTTACAGGAGATATTATTGCGAATTCAATCGCGGGTTCTTCCGATATTCGTTTCAAAAAGGACATCATCCCCATCGAAAAACCATTGGCCAAAATCATGCAATTGCGTGGCGTGAATTTCAGTTGGAATACAACGGACTTTCCCCAACGCATGTTTTCTGAAAAACGTACGATGGGTTTCATAGCCCAAGAAGTAGAAAAAGTGCTACCCGAAATTGTGCAGACCGAAAACACAACTGAAGGATACAAATCCGTACAATATGACAAAGTAGTTGCCCTGCTCGTGGAGGCGGTGAAGGCCCAACAAAAACAAATCCAACAATTAAAAAGAGAGGTAAAGAAATTAAAGAAACAAGCACGTTAAGATGAAGTATCTCCTTGGGATATGCTTTTGGGTAATCAGTATGAACGTTTGTGCGCAAATGATTACTGCGCCTGCGCCGCTGACAATTGAGGCCAATGCCAGCAATGTGGATGCGGGTGATTTTGTCATCAACTGGGCGAATACGACCGATCAAATATTGGTCTCCATCAGTTTAGAATACCACAATGGAGCAACTTTTTCACTTCCTGTAACGACTGGCTTAACCTTAAATACAGGCTATACTTCATGGACAGGAATTACGAGTATCGTGTTTTATGGAACCAAGACCAATATTAATACAGCGCTGGCAGCCATGACAATTACCATGGGAGCTGTGAAAACGGCCGTAAAAATAAATATAGAGGCTTCAGGGTATGATTCCAATTATGTATATAATCCTACAAACAAACACTTTTATCGCTATGTGGCGGGAAACGTGAGTTACTCAACTGCCAAAACGAATGCAGCCACCTATTCATTCAAAGGCAAAACAGGCTACATGGTTACAGTTACATCCGAATCAGAAAATAACTTCATCAATACGAACATATCAGGAAGTAATGTCTGGTTGGCCATCACGGATGTTGTCACAGATGGGATTTGGGTGATTGATGCAGGACCCGAATCTGGAACGGTCATCAAAACACAAAATGGCCAATTAACGGGTAATATCGATGGACAATATAATAATTGGTGCTCTGGAGAACCCAACGGTATTAATCACAGTGAGGACTATGCCGTAGGAAAATGGAATAGCAATACTTGCTGGAACGATTTACCCAATTCCTATGCCTCAGTCAATGGTTTCGTGGTCGAAATCAGTGCTGATTTTCCAGCAGGTTCAGATTATACAGGAGTATATTCTACTTATACCGTTCATAACAATGATATCGCATTTACTGTGGCAACGGCTAATAACACCACCCTCAATTCCTCCACAGTATCGAATTACCCCAATCTCTTTGGTGGCCTACAGATCAATACCGGAAATACCATTACTTTGAATTCGTCTACAACCCTAAATACGAATAAAATTATATTTAACGGCACAGGGAAATTGGTATTAACGGATAATACAAGTAAATGGACGCCGGGAACTTCAAGTTTAAGCAATACATTTGTACATAGTCCCACGACAAATTCGACTCCCAATTTTTGGTCAGTATCAAGTTCATGGAATTATAGCTCAGGATCGACGGGTGTCGGTGATCCATTTTATGAAAATGCCCCATATCCAGGTACGGGTCTAGCATTACATCAAACACCCTACTTGAATTCACCACAAGGCTGGTCGGCGCAAACAAATAATACAAGCCAATACATCCAATTAAGTTACCCTGTACCAGTCTATATGACAGGATTAGTTTTGCAAGGTCGTGCGTATAATGGTGGACAATGGGTGACAACAGCCAATGTAGATGTTAGTTTAAATGGATCAACATGGACGAATGTACTCACGGGAGCCTCATTTAACACCAACTCAACTGATGCGGTTACCGTCCTTTTTCCTTCTGTGGTTTATGCAAAATTCGTTCGACTAAGTCCGACGGCTTGGAACAATCATATTACCATGCGTATGGGAGCTGTCATTAAATCTACACCCTACATCTCGGATGGTTTGGTACTAAATTTAGATGCAAGTAATTTGGCATCACATAATGGCAATACGACAACCTGGAAAGATTTGTCTAGTTCCGGATTTAATGGAACTTTAACGAATGGTCCCACATATAATATTTCAAACCGAGGATTTATTACCTTAGATGGAGTCGATGATTATGTTAATGGCGTCGCAATACCCTCCACAAGTGGAAATAATTCTCGCACGGTGATGGTTTGGTATAAATCGACGGCCAATAAAAACACTGCATTGCTCGATAAGGGGGACATAACCCTCGATAATGCAGAGCAATTATTTATCACATATACAAATGGAGTAGGTGTAGGGGCAGGTTCATATCCACCCACGAATACAGGAGGGATAGCCGTATGTTTTTGGGGTAATGATTTACTATATCCAATCGCTGCCTCTACCCTATTTGATGGGAACTGGCACTTTATTGCCTATACATATGATAACTCAAATACATCGGTTCGTATATGTTTTGATGGAAATTTTGCCACCTCAGTTTATCAGTGGAATACATCATGGACCACAAATAACTCCAAACCCTTTGTATTGCCTAGATCGCTAAATACAACGAATAATCCCTATTGGATAGGACAATCACGAGCAGCATATTGGGGTTACGGAGGAACATACAGTAATGTCAGCATTCCCATGGTTCAAATCTATAATCGAGCCTTAACGGAGGCAGAAATTTTAACCAATTTTAATGCAACGAGAGCGCGCTATGGAAGGTAAAGTCTTACATATTATCTGTTTTTGCATGATGTTATCACTGACATTAAGGGCTCAAACCACGACTAATAGTGCGGGGTCGGGTACGTTTACGAACTCAGGAACTTGGACAAATCCGCAAAATTTGACAGGCACTGCCACCATTATGGATGGACATACGGTGACCATTCCCAATAACATCAATCAAGTATATTCTACCAAAATCAATTTTTCAGGAACGGGAAAACTAGTTCTTGCAGGAAGCTCAAGTAAATGGGTGCCGGCATCATCAATCAATCTCTCACCAACTATCGAGTCATTTAACCTCGCAACAAATTGGTCGGCATCCAGTGTATATATCAACGATGCATATGGTGTAAACCACAATACACCCTGGATTGATTCGGGACAAGGCTGGTCGGCAGGAACCGCCAATAGTGGGACTGACTTCCTACAGTACGACTTAAAAAGTCCACGCTGGGTACAGGGAATTATTTCGCAAGGGAGGGCAAATGCGGCACAATGGGTCACGACAGCCAAAGTGGATGTAAGTTTGGATAATGTAAACTGGGTTCCAGTTAGTTCGAGTACGGGTTCTTTAACCTTCACAATGAATAGTGATCAAACAACTAAAATTTATAATAATTTCTCGAATGTCATGTTTGCACGGTATGTACGCGTGACTCCTTTATCGTCTTATGTCTACTCAACAATGCGACTGGGCATTATCTTGCGCGATAATATCTTTAAATCCTGCAATGAAATCAAGACAAATTTCCCCAATGCCACATCTGGTGTATATGTAATTGATCCGGATGGTAGCGCTGGGACAACGCCGTCGACCAACTGCTATTGCGACATGGAAACCGATGGTGGAGGATGGACCTTGGTATTAAATTATTTGCACTTGGGAAATACGAATCCAGCACTAGTCGTTAAAACAAATTCATTGCCTTTGCAAGGATCAACGACTCTTGGGACCGATGAATCTGCATCAACTACAACTTGGGGAAACGTTTCCAACGCCTATTTGAGCATTTTCCCCTTCAGTGAATTAAGATTCTTTGCGAAAACAACAGCACATAGTCGCGTGATTCATTTCAAAACTTCTCATAATAATACGATTAATTATTTTAAAACGGGTTCAGGCAGCATGGAGGGCATTGCAAGCTCAAATTCCCATTTAACAGGTCACACAGCAAATTTGCCAAATAGTACTCAGAATTATTTTACCAATCAAGGAAATGCATCCATGACCGAATTTCCATTTTGGCTTAACGCAACCTATCATTGGGGGATTCGTGGATCTGCCAATCGTTGGGAAGTAGATGATTTTGTAAACACTTCCGCTTACAGCACTTTACATCAAATTTGGATTAGATGATATGTAAGAATTAAATGTAAATGATAGTCGAAGTTTGCTCTTTGGCAAACCTTTCAGGATTGCCAAAGATTGAGACGCATGAAATGCGTCGATTCCCCAGACTAAAGTCTGGGGTTAAAAAAATAAATGATAACCCCAGACTTTAGTCTGGGGATTAGAGGCGAAAAATCGCCACAACTTTAAATTAATTACGATGAAAAATTTATTCATTCTAATTTTTCTCCTTTCAGCCATAAAAACCATGGCTCAAACAGGTATAGGCACCACAAGTCCCGATGCATCCGCGAAATTAGAGGTTAATTCGTCAAATAAAGGTTTCCTCCCTCCGCGCGTAACACTGACATCGCAAACGGATAATACGACGATTGCAAATCCGGCAACCGGGCTTTTGGTTTACAATACGGGAAATAACCCCAACCTTGTGGCGGGCTATTATTATTGGAATGGGAGCAATTGGGCAACTATTGCCACTTCAACAGGTTCTGGTGTTTATGCTTCCTACATGCGAGGATCTAGAATGACAAGCCAATCTACTAATTTAACGGTTAATAGCCTCGTGGCATTCACGCAAACCGATAATGTTGCTGGACAAGACATTAGTTTAAATACCTCAACGGGTCAAATAACGCTTGCCGCAGGAAAAACGTATCGATTACTTGCTCAAGTTCCAAACGTTCCCGGTGGAAATCGGCCTGGATTTTCGTGGTATAATGAAACAACCGGAAATTGGATCGGAAGTCTATCCGCATTTTACAGTCCTGGGGATGCGGCTGGGCATTCGGCATCTGGAGGTGTATCAGAAGCGATTATTACTACTAGCGTCCAGACAGTTGTCTCCTACCGAATCGCAACAGGCTCAAGTATTGGAGGATTGGGCGGAAGTATAGATTTTAGTTTATCGGGTTCATACCCATGGTTTGATATTCAAGTTATCTCTGGAAATCAGGCCATTGAACCTGACAGAGTAGCTCGATATACAGATGCAGGCGTTGCTGTTTCTTTTGGGGATCTTCAAGCAACTGTCTCGACAGGTGGCTCACGAAGTCTCTTACTACGAACATCTGGATCAAGTTTTTCTGCTATGGTATCAGCATATACGACTTATAATGGCGGTTCAGGAACAAATGCCTTTACCTATTACTCGGATAAAGCACAAACCATTAATGGGACTTGGACCTACCCCGGAGGTGTAACATGGAGTTTTGGGCAAGAAGGTGACTTAGCTGTATATTACATCCGTGATTATACCAATGGTCGATTTTTCCGAATTACCGTGATGATAGGACCCGGGTATTCAAGTAATATGATTTCGATAGAGAAACTTATTTAGAGTGAAGAGTGAAGAGTAATGAGTGATGAGTTAAACATTAGACTGTGGACGTTTGCTCTTTGGCAAATCTTTGTAAAGAAGCGATACTTCGCGTCTCTAACGTCAAATGTCGAAAGACCAATGTCTTATTAACCCCAGGTTTTAACCTGGGGAAAAGACGCGAAATATCGCGTCTCGACAAGCATAAAACGAGGCGAAAACGCCTCAATAAATAAATCATGATGAAAAATATATTAATTCTCATCTTTCTCCTATCAGCCATAAATACCATGGCACAAACGGGTATTGGGACAGCATCCCCGGATGTTTCTGCAAAATTAGAGGTTAATTCGACCAATAAAGGTCTTTTAACCCCTCGCATGACCTCCGCGCAACGTACGGCCATTTCCTCCCCAGCAAATGGCCTTTTGGTTTATCAAACGGATGGTGTAGCTGGATTTTACCTCAATACTGGGACATCAGCATCGCCCGTATGGGCGCGTATCAACACGGATTGGGTAAGATCAGGAAATGACATTGCTTACACGGCAGGAAATATAAGTACAACGGGTAATCTAACAGGTGGCAATGTGGCCACGTCCAAAATCTCCGGATTTGTTTCGAATGTTACTGCAGAGGCATCAAGTAGAACTTTGACAAGCTCCGATAATGGGATGGTTTTGCGCTGTACGGCTGCGCTAACCTTAACGCTTCCCACTGCGGGCACACTTCCAGAAGGCTTTAATTGCATGGTGGTACAATTCGCAGCCAATAGTCAAGTTACATTTTCGGGTACCTTTAGTAATCGAAATGGATTCAATAAAACCGCTGGGCAATATGCCATCGCAACTGTTTTGTATACAGGGGGTGTTTATATCGTTTCAGGCGAAATGAGTAATTAATGAAGCGTTTACTATTTTTTTGTTTATTGGCATTTAGTTCACAAGCACAGTTGTTAAATACCTATTACCCTGTGTATGAATCAAATCGTAAAAAAGGGAACGGGAAGCTTTTTTACCGATTATACAGCTTGTCCACTAGCGTTGTATTCCCCAATACTGAAACAGAGTTAGATAATACTTTTACTACGTATGGAACTTATCAAGCTCAAGGTACAACGACTTTGGCTGTCAACGTAGGAACCACAAATAGTTCAAGTTCCTCCACACGTAATATCCTAAACTTTTCAAATACAAGCGACTTTACCTCATCCATCAATAACAGTACCCCTTATGCTGGTTTCACAGGAGAACAATATGCACTAATGATTAGCGGATATTTTATCCCTAAACAAACAGGGACCTATAAATTTTCCATCGAAGGAGATGATTCGGTTGAAATCATGATCAACGGTACCAATGTAGCCAATCATTATGGTGGCCACGGAGCATCTGCCATCGGAACCCACACGGGTACTATTTCGCTTATTGCAGGAAAAAAGTATAGCCTTCGCATTCGATTTATGGAAAATGCTGCTGGTGATGCCCTGTTTTTATATTGGCAAAAACCGAGTGAAACTGGTGGAACTACATGGTATCAAGACATTGAAGAACTAAGCAGCGAAGAGGTCATACCGAATGGACTTGTGATGAATGTTGATCCAAGTAATTTGTATACCTACCCCAAAACGGGAACTACTGTTCGTGATTTAACCGGAAACATGGTAGGGACCGTGGGTGGAAATATGTCCTACAATGCGTCAATTGCAGCAGGTGTTTTTACGAGCGATGGAAGTGGAGACTATATTAATTTTGGGTCAAACCCAACTAACTTTCCTGCATCAGGAGATATTAGTGCTTTTTTATGGGTGCGTCCTACCTCGCTGAATAATGGTTGGAATATATTCATGAGCAAATGGTTTACTGATTTAATTGGAAATGGAGGATATGCAGATTTCCATTTTGCTTTCTATCCCATTTCAGGAACACTTTACCAAAATCTTTATACCACGAACCGATATAATGCATTTGGATCCACACCCGTTACTATCAACAATTGGTATAATGTAGGATTCACCATCTCCAATGGAAACTTACAATTTTACCTCAACGGGGCACTAGATGGTTCCGTTCAATCCAATAGTGCGAGGACAAACCAAACAGTCAATATGTTTTGGGTAGGTGATGCTCGGAGTGGTGTTGGCGGTTTTATAGGAAACATCGGTTCTGCACTCATCTACAACCGTGCGCTCAGTCATGAAGAGGTCATACAGAATTTCAACGCGACAAAATCGAAGTATGGGTTGTAGAGACGCAATACCTCGCGTCTAATTCCTCAGGTTAAAACCTGGGGTTATAAATTTAGTTAGCCCAAGAATAAAGTCTGGGGCTCTGTTGAGAAATGATACCTCGCGTTCTACAGAATTTCATAAAAACTATGCTTCACCACCCCATCCACTTTGATTCCGTTTGACACAAACAAGCGCTTGCTCAGCCACCTATAACGAACATCATTCGACTCGAATCGCGAAAAAGTCCGCATATAACTCCCGTCACGTAAGCCTTGATTTGTGAGATAAATCAAGGCTCCATCCTCCGTTTGTAGCGTATAACGCGTATCAATTTCCACGAGCCCATCGGAATGAATCCGCTGCCAATCACCCCCTCCTTCTAAAATCGTACCATTAAGTTCCTTCGACCAAAACCGACCGCCCATGACACGGACTATCCTTCGAATTCCTAAATCCTGTACTTCCCCCAACACAATCTCCGCTTCTAAAAACAATTTCAAATCCATCAGGCTTTGGCATTTAAGGTTTCTACATCAAATCCGGCAACTTTCTTGTAATGAGCCATCACTTCAGCCAACTCGGCATGCGGTACTTCGCTTTTCTGAAAACCCATGGGAAAACGTTCTTCCATCAGATCCATGATAAAATCGGGTCCCTTTTGTCGGTTCTGTAACACGACCTGAGCCGTCGCAGGCACACGTTCCGCATCATAGGCTTTCAATGCCTCAATCGCATCATCATAATTTTGTAAAGCCAAGGCCAAAGCATCCGCATCCAAAATCGCTTGTGAGGCTCCATTTGAGCCAATTGGGTACATGGGATGAGCCGCATCACCTAATAAGGTCACCCGCCCAAAAGACCAACGAGGCAATGGATCGCGGTCCGACATCGGGAATTCGAATATTCCACCATTCGTATTTTCAATCAATTGAGGCACATTGATCCAATCAAATTGCCAAGCTTGATAAATTTCCAATAATTGCTCTTTCCCTACTGTACGATTCCAATCCCGAACCGTAATCTCTTGTCCTGACGCCTGACGCAAATTTGCCACCCAATTAATGAGTTGGTTTCCATCCCTATCTAATGCCTTAGAAATTGGATAAATCACCATTTTCTGCTTCATCGAACCAATCATTGCCATGGATGCCCCCGACAAATAAGGCTTCATACGCGCCGTTCCACGGTACAAGACATTGCCTGAAAATACAACACCACCCTCATTGGGATATAATTTCTTTCGTAAGGTAGAATGTATTCCATCGGCACCAATTAAAATATCCCCGAAAACCTCAGCAAACTGATTTCCTGATTCTTTCTCAACAAAAGTCGCTTTCACCTGATCACCTAAATCCACATAATCCTGTAAATGCGCATTCGAATGTAATCGATCAGGTCCCAAAATACGTATGGCTTCCTCCCACAAAAGTACCTGAAAATGCCCGCGGTGAATAGAGAATTGAGGCCAGCGATAACCGGCATGCTTGCCGCGGGGCTCCGACCAGAAAAATTGACCTTGTCGGTTTGCATAAACTAATTCTTCCGTCGCAACAGCGATTTCAGCAATTTTATCTTGAAAGCCTAAATTTGTCAACACCCGAACACAATGTGGCAATAAATTAATCCCCACACCCAGCGGAGTGACTTCTTTGACCGATTCAAACACCTGGACATCGTGTCCATCCTGGTGTAGGCGCATAGCCGTCACCAAACCACCTATACCTCCTCCAGCGATAATAATTTTCATCATTCAGGTTTAAAATTTTTCATTAAATCTACGAGCAATTCCACACTTTCGATGTCCATGCCGTTGTACATGGAGGCACGAAAACCTCCCACCGTCGGAAATCCTTTAATACCCACCACATTATTTTTGGCACAATGCGCTAAAAATTGGCTTTCGATATCTGGACTAATCGCTCGGAAACAGGCGTTCAATACCGAGCGGTCTTCTATGACTGCTATTCCTTCAAACAAAGGATTTCGGTCAATTTCGGCATAGAGTAGTTCCGATTTCGCTTTAGACCTGTTTTGCATTTCGACCAAACCACCTTCTGCTTTAATCCACCGCAACATCAATAAAGCCACATAAACAGGGAAAGTAGGCACAGTGTGATAAAGCGATTGGTTTTGAATATGCGTTCGATAGTCAAAAATCGTAGGGACTTTGCGGTCACTATTGTCTGGTAGGACTTTTGTATTCACTAACACACAGGTTATTCCTGCAATGCCAAAATTCTTCTGCGCGGAAGCGAATATAATTCCAAATCGATCGATATCTAAGGGTTTACTAAGGAAGTCGGAGGTCATATCCGCCACTAAGGGAATATCCACATCCGGATACTGGTGGTATTGAATTCCTTCGATAGTTTCATTGGAGACCACATGCAGGTATTTGGCATCAGCAGGCAAATTCCAATCTTTTGGAATACGGTCATAATGCGATTCTGCAGCAGAGTCTAATATATGTACCTGCGCCAATTCACGCGCGGCATCGATACTTCGCAGCGCCCAAAAACCCGTATCCACAATCGCCATGGAATCATTCAGACCTAATAAATTCATAGGTGCAACGGTCAACTGAGAACTCGCGCCACCGGGTAACCAAAGCACTTCAAAATAACTAGGTAATTGATATAATTCCTGAACAAGCGCGGTGGCTTCCTCGATAATTTGCATGAATTCAGGCGCACGATGGCTAATTTCAGCGATACTTAAGCCGGAATGATTATAATCGATGAGTGACTCAGCGGCTTGTTGGAAAACAACTGCAGGTAAGGTCGCAGGACCCGGACTAAAATTATGTTTACGCATAACACGAAAATAGGAAAATATCATTAAACTGCGTAGGAGTTGACAAAATTCAATAGAAAAGCATGAGCCTATTTACAAAGATTAAGCGATTTTGGAAATCTGTGGGGCCCGGTTTGGTGACGGGAGCAAGTGATGATGATCCATCAGGCATCGCAACTTATTCGCAAGCTGGAGCGCAATTTGGTTTAATGACGCTATGGACGACGATCATTACGATCCCCTTGATGGCGGCGATTCAGCAAATGTGTGCTCGAATCGGTTTGGTAACATCTCAAGGTTTAACGGGAACTTTGAAGAAACATTATTCGAAACCTGTGCTTTATGTCATGTTGATTTTTAGTACGCCAGCAATTATTATGAACATTGGTGCGGATATTGCGGGCATGGGTGCCGTAGGAAATTTATTGTTTCCGCAAATTGAAGCGACCTATTTTAGTGTCCTATTTACAATCATATTACTTGGACTAATCATTTATTTACCGTACCAAAAAATTGCCTCGACGCTCAAATATCTCTGCATCGTAATGTTGGTCTATTTTGTGGTCCCCTTTCTTTACAAGCAAGATCTTGCTCAAATTCTATCATCGACATTCATCCCTAAATTCGAATTTTCAAAAGCCTATTTGGCCATTATTGTGGGAATATTGGGAACGACGATTTCCCCCTATTTATTCTTTTGGCAGGCATCCGTGGAAGTGGAGGAAATGCAACATAAAAAGAAACATTTAATGGTAAATAAGCGCCTAATTCATGCCATGGAACAGGATGTGGATTTTGGAATGGGTTTTTCGGGATTTGTCATGTATTTCATCATTTTAACAACAGGGACGGTGTTATTCGGAGCAGGTATTCATCAAATTGACACGGTGGAACAGGCGGCCATGGCATTAAAACCATTAGCAGGCGACTTTGCCTACATATTATTTGCAACAGGCGTAATTGGAACCGGCTTGATAGCGATTCCGGTGTTGAGCGGATCGCTTTCTTATATTTATGCAGAGACTTTCGGTTGGGAACTGGGGCTCGATAAAAAATTCCATGAAGCCAAAGGCTTTTATGTCATCATCATGATATCGTTGCTGTTAGGCCTCTCTATGAATTACATCGGCATCTCTCCGATTCAAGCCTTACTATACACAGCAATATTATATGGGATCACGGCACCCGTATTAATAGGCATAATTCTACACATCTCAAATAATAAAACCATCATGGGTGAATATACGAATTCACGCTATTTGAATGTAATGGGGGCTATTGCGATGCTTTTGATGGCCGCGGCGGCAGTAGCGTTAGGGGTGTTATATTAGACGTTAGACCCTAGACGTTAGACTTTAGACGTTGGACTCTTTGGCAAACCTTTCAGGATTCCCAATTTTGAGCCGCACAACGTGCGGCGATTGATCCTAAGTGACATAGACGTGACACTTCGCGTCAACTTCCCCAGGCTAAAGTCTGAGGTTATTAATTAATTGATTATAAGCGAACTATCGCGTCTCTAAAGTCAAATGTCTAGAGTCTACTGACCAATAGTTATAACCCCAGGTTTTAACCTGGGGATTAAACGCGAACTATCGCGTCCCTGCAGTCCAAAGTCTAACGTCCGATGGACATAAAAAAACACCCACCTTTTCAGATGAGTGTCTTCGTGGACCAGCATGGGCTCGAACCATGGACCCCCTGATTATGAGTCAGATGCTCTAACCAACTGAGCTACAAGTCCGCATTAGCTTGACCTAATGTGATGCAAAATTAATTAATTATTGCTTTCGAAC
>JACCDW010369197.1_pt1 | contig 48388 bp, 85 predicted proteins | sample 7449781 | NCBI WGS metagenome assembly JACCDW01 (sample SAMN15323449, study PRJNA562643) | freshwater metagenome | isolation source: river surface water | place: USA:Blue River Watershed | collected 2017-08-18
CTTAATGATGTCCAGTATAAGAACCTCGATGTATCAATTCAAAAATTAAGAGAAAAAGACTTATTAGTTTATGGAGTTGGTTACAAATTTTCGTGTGATGAAAATGGTTTTATTTTGTTTGATGAAACAATGGTAAGAGTATTCAACGGAATCAATCATCAAATTACACAACAAGAAAAGAAAATAACGACCTTAACAAATAAGATAAACAAGTTCAAAGAAACATTTAATAAAATTTTAAATTAAATTATGAATAACCTTTTTAGTTAACTGTACTGGAATGGTCATAACAGATTAAAATTTAAAATTTGAATTCAGGAAATTATGTACTGGAATAAACGGATGTTCTATAAGTCCAGTACATTTTTTCTATGGACGAATTTTTAAATTTTCTTCTCAAAAAAAAGTTGTTCTGGAATAAAGATTTATTTGTGATAAAACAAATCTCTTTGTATATTTGGGTATCGATTCACCAAAACAACAAAACTATGAAAAATGGTATTTTAATTGACCCGACGATGAGGACAATCGAATGGGTGGAAGTAAAAGATTTTAAAAACATTTACACTCACTTAAAGTGTGAACTTTTCGAATGTGTGGACATTGATGAGGTAAACACAATTTATGTGGATGAGGAGTTTCATTACAAAGACGGAAACGAGTGGTTTCATTTCGAGGGTACTCATACACCTATCAAAGGTCGTGGGTTGATTCTTGGGAACGACGACGAAACGGGGGAGAGTTGTGATTGTACTTTTTCAATCCAACATGTTCAAAAGAAAGTCCGTTTCATGGATTCCTTCGAAGTCGTGATGAAATCAAAATTAGGACTATTGGTTTAATGTTTCATTTTTAGGTTGATTTTGTTAAAGGGGTGGGAGTTTCTTCCACCTTTTTTTTTGTCCAAGAAATTTCCTGACTGTGACTCAGGAAAAGTGTACTGGAATGGATGTTCGTTTCACGTGGAACAATGTATTACTCCAGTACAGTTTTCCATCGAGGAAAATTTAAAAATTCACCTCAAAAAAAGTTTGTTCTGGAATACAGATTTATTTGTGATAAAACAAAAGTATTCGTATATTCGTGTATTGTTTAACATAAACCCCATAATGAAATGGATAATGAAACTAAAAAATTGATTGACCACATTCGGACTACGAACGATGTGGAAAAATTGGAAACCACAATTTCGATGTTGATGTTTGGTTGGGTAATTGACGATGACCAAAGAAGTCAGTACGAACCTTTGATTGAGATTTCTCAAAACCGATTGAGAATGTTGATGATTATCAAAGGTGAATCCCACCCACTTTGTGACTTGGACTTAAAAAGAGACAAGAAGAAAATTGAGATGTCAGTAATGATGTCGATATTGAAGTCAAAGGAAGAGGAGAAAATGAGTATGTTGGATTTAATCTCGATGAACTGATTTCCCCTATGTAGTAACCGAAAGACCTCAACGAAAGTTGGGGTTTTTTTATGTCCGAACATTTCTACCGTGGACCTGGACAAAAATGTACTGGAACCCGGTCCGGATAAATTTAAAATTTAAAATTTGAATTCTGTAAAAAGTGTACTGGAATTGGTGTCCGTTCCACGTGGAACAAAATGTATTACTCCAGTACACTTATTTCGGGGACGACAGGTAAGAAAAAAAAAGTTGTTCTGGAATACAAATTAATTTGTAATAAAACAAATCTCTTTGTATATTCGTGTATTGTTTAATTAAAACCATATAATGTAATGGAAACAAAAATCAAAGAAGTTATCTATGTAGATGACAAAGAGTTGGAAAATGTTTTTATGGAGTTGGAAACCCGTTCGGTAATTCCGTTCCTATTTGTAACTATCAAAAGTGATAGTCCACAAGAGTTTGTCAAGAAGTCCAAAGAGGACGGAAGTATCAATCCTTATTGGAAACAAATCGTTAAGGAAAGTCAAAAAACTTATCGTTTAGTTGTGAACTATAAGGAAAGAGTTGAAAACGAATTGAAGAAGGAAGGGAAGTCAATCGAAGATTACCAACAAGGAAGATTGAAAGGAAAGAAACATATTTCCAAATCAATCCTAACTGACCTTGAAACCGAAACGGAAAGATATGTGATGTTAGAGTATTTTGTGAATAGTCCTGTTAAGGGTATTACGAAATACTACCACGAAGGTAACGAATTGGATAAGTCAATTCTATCGAAGTGGATTACCTACTATGAGAAGTCGTATGACAATCAAGGTACTGACAAACCTATTACTCCTATTACTCCTTTTATCAAAAACATTACTCAATTAAATGTTGATGGAGTGATATACAAAAAGAGGTAATACAAAGGGGGGAAGAAATTCCCCCTTTTAAAATTTCCTGAACCTAATTTATGTACTGGAATTTTTAAAACCTTTACAGAATTCAAACAGGAAAATGTATACTGGAATCAAAATAGATTTGTCAATAAAAAATAAAACACTTATATTTGTGTATTGTTTAATCTTTAAATGTTTTTAAAATGAACACGGAAAACGAAAAAAAAGTAATCGAAGTTGTTAAAGGAATTATTATCGACCGAACTACTCAATTAATTGAAGATATGTCGAACCACGACTTTATCGAACAAGTAATGGATAGACTCGAAGAAGAAGGAGTTGTACTGGATTTTGAAAACGAAGAAGTCCAAGAAGAAATTTCTGACCTTATTGGACAACAAGTTCTACCCCTACTATTAAAAATTATGGAATGGGGTATAAAAAAAGAATTACCGAAAGTTCCAAGTTAAACAATATAAAAGTTCCCCCACTTTTAGTCCCAACAGAAATGTTGGGATTTTTTTTGGTTGTTAGAATTTTTTTCCTGAATTCTGAGATGGTAAAAGTGTACTGGAATTAATTGTATGACTTGGTAAAAGGTTGTATGACAATTCCAGTAAAGTATTACAGGTCCTCGATGGTCCAACAGTAAAAATAAATTTGTTTGGTTTAAATAAAATTAGTATATTTGTTTATTGTTAAACTAAAACACACACAAAATGAAAAAGAAAGAAATTAAGATTGAGGAACTTATCAAAGTACTCGAAGAACAAGTAAAGAAAGGAGTAACAAGTGTATCAATAAAAGGTACACTAATGTCTGAACAAGACGGAAATTTAATTATTGTATCCACCGAAAAACAATTTTAGTTATGAAGAAGTACGAATTAAAAATTGAACACGACGAAGACCCGATGAACCCAAGAAGGGAATGGGATAACTTAGGTACGATGGTTTGTTTTCACAAACGATACGACTTAGGAGATAAAACCGATTATCGAAGTGAAGACTTTGATAGTTGGGAAGAATTGGAAAATAATATACTGGAAAACGAAGGTGAAGTTGTAATGTTACCTTTGTATCTATACGACCACAGTGGAATTACAATTAGTACAAGTCCGTTTGGTTGTAATTGGGATTCAGGAAGAGTTGGAGTTATCTTTATGTCTAAACACAAGATAAAAAGAGAAGGTATTGATGAAAGTAAAGTTGAGGAGTATTTGAAAAACGAAGTTGAAACTTACGATTCCTATTTGAGAGGTGAGGTATATCAATACAAAGTTTATGAAATAGAAACTTGTAGTTTAGGACACGAACACAAAACATTGATTGAATGTTGTGGAGGATACTTTGATGAAGAACATTGTGAGAGTGAGGGAAAAAGTATGTTGGATAGTTTACTGGAGTCAGTCCCTTCTTAATGGAGGGACGAATTCACCTGAACAAGTGTACTGGAATTAAAATAAATTTGTATAAAATAATATAATGAGTTATATTTGAGTATTGTTTAATCCTTTAATAAAACCAACATGAAATTACAAGTATTACAAAAACAAGAACTTTGGATGAGAGAGTCCGTAGAGTTCAAAATGACAAATGGTACAACGGTAGATGGATACCGTATTAACTTTGTTCGTTTCTTGGAGGACGATGAAACCCTCGAAGATATTGACGAGTACCAAGAGTATGATGATGTTGTCGGTGGAAGTATTGTTCCCACAAATGTTGATGAGAACTACAACGAAATCAATGAGGATGAGGTGGAGGAAGAGGACATTGATATGTTCAATCCAACATTCTACATTGGGGATGTGGATGGGAAACCGATAGAGGAATAATTAGGACAGAGGTTGTCTTTAAAAGGGTAGGAATTTTTCCTACCTTTTTTTTTGAATTCACCTGGATGGACCTGGTCAAAAGTGTACTGGAATTGGTGTATTACTTCCAGTATACTTTTACCCGTTTGCACCGGGCTAATTCAGGTCGTGAAAAAATTAATTAATTTTTTTTAAAAGAAAGTTTTTGTAATACCGAAAATTAAACTATCTTTGTTACATAATTTATTATTCACCATAAAAATTAAATCAGATGGAAAATCACATCGAAAAATTGTTAGACCAAACAAAACTAAATTGGTCAGTTCGTACAGAAGGTTTACAAACAAGTTCAGGAATTATTATCCCTGACAAAATTGGAATTGTTCGTGAAGATAACGACACGATTTTGGGTATTCATTCAAGTGGATATTCACCCTACCAAAACGAACAGATGATGGAATTGTTGTTCAAAGTATCCCACACGACAGGTATGGAAATTCATTCAGGTGGTCAATTCGGGGGTGGACAAAAAGTATTCGTTCAATTAAAATCAGATGACCTTAAATTAGGTACAGATAGAATTGAAGGATACATTACTGGAATTAACTCTTTTGATGGAAGTACAAGTCTATCATTCGGACCTAGTTCCAAAACTATCAGTTGTCAAAATACCTTTTGGGGTGTCTATCGTGATTTGAATAACAAAGTAAGACACACGAAGTCGTTGGAAATTAAGGTGGAGGAAATCGTTTCACAAATTAGAAAAGTTGAACATCAGGAAAGAGTGATGTTCGACGACATCGTAAAATTATCCGACACAAGATTCGATGATGTTATCCAAGATAGTGTCATTAGAAAATTGTTCAATATCGAAAAGGGTGTAGACTTTAAAGATGAGAAACAACTTTCAAGTGTAACCCGTAACAAACTATCGAAGTTCTATGTGGACTTGAACGGAGAAATTCAAGAGAAGGGTGACAACCTTTGGGGATTGTTTAGTGGTGTAACCAAGTACACGACACACTCAATCGGTAAAGGTGACAATTCCGAGAACAAAATGTTCGGTACATACGGAAATCGTGAGAGAGAAATCTTCAAAGATTTAGTTGAGTTGGTGTAATACCAACTGATTGGTTAAGGTGGAACCCTATCGAGAAATCGGTAGGGTTTTTTTATTACCAGTTTTTACCTGGTGCAAACTGGTGAAAAGTGTACTGGAACGATTTTTTACCAGTTTTTCGCACAGTGCAAACCAGTGAAAACTATACTGGAATTGGTGTATTACTCCAGTACACTTTTACAGGTATCCGGGTTAAGAATTCCGGAAAAAAAGATTGTTCTGGACTGAAAATTAATTTGTATAAAATGATATTAGTGTGTATATTTGTTTATTGTTTCACTTTAACACATTAATGTTATGTCTAAATTAACTGTTTTTCAAGAAGTTGAGTTTTCAATGGACGATGTGTCCAATGAGGTGTATTTTGAACTCCCTGAGGATATTAGTGAGTGGTCAAGTTTCGATGAGGATATTTTGGAGGAGATTTTCCAAGTTATCCGTAATTCGGAGTGGTTTATCGAAGGTAACAAAACCGAAGGTATCCTTACTATCGGAGACCGAACTGATAATGGGATACAAAATGGTAGATATGTCAATATCTCTTGGAAGTCGATTACTATGGGAGATGATTGGGATACAGATGTAGAAGAAGAATTTGAAAGAAATTTCTTCCTTACATTGGAATTCCAAAAGTGGGTATTGAATCCTGTGTAAACCAAATATATCCTCCTACGAAAGTGGGAGGATTTTTCATTCATAAAATTTAAAACCAAAAAAATATACTGGAATATGAATTATCAAATCAAATCAAACCAGTACATTCCGCGAAATGCGAAAAGTACACCAAGTGGATTTCCTATGTGTTCAACGTATTACTACATTGTTGATGAGAACAATAAGGTAATTAACAAACACACATTCAAAAAGTATCGAGGAAAAAATATGGATATGTATTCTTTTAAGTCCAGGGAGGCAGCGGAAAGTGTACTGGAATCCATAAAGAATTTGGTAAACTAAAATTATTGTAATATCTTTGTATAAACTAAAACATAAAAGAAATGTCTACAACAACAAAACCTGAAACATTATCCCATTGGACTAATGTCGCGAAAAAAGTATTGGAAGGAAAAACTATCGTTGAAGTTCGTTATATGAATGACGAAGAAATGGAAATGATGGGTTGGTATTCAAGACCAATTTGTTTTTTCTTAAATGATGGAACCACTTGTTTATTATCCCAAGATGATGAGGGTAATGATGGTGGTGTTTTATTTTATAACGAAAATGGTGTATTACCTACCCTTTAAAATTTAATACTATGAGTAATAACATTGTTGACTTATCAAATCTTGATACTTGGGATATGATTAAGGAATTACAAAAACGAGGTTGGATTACTGAACTACTTTGGTGTAGAGATGATGTCCAAAAACAATTAGATGATATTAATGAAGATAGAAGTGAAGATGATAAAATCATTTTAACTGATGAGGACAAAGATAATATCTTGGATGACTTGTCTTACGAATACCATTGTGAAAGAATTAATGAAGAAATCTATAATAAAATTTTAAACTATGAGTAAATTAAAACAAATACCAAAGACAATCGAAGTTGGTGTCTATTGGTACGAAGATGATAACGGAGTTATTCAATTCGATTATGACGAAATGTTAAATGAGTTTGAAACCAAATTTTCTGATTTAGAAAAAATTAATCAAGATGAGTAAGTCAATCAAAGAATATAAAGTAGTATATGGTTCATCTCCTTCTGATTTAACACAGAAGGTGATGGATAATATACTGGAAGGATTTGAACCAATGGGTTCACATCAAGTTGTTGTAAGACACATACAGAATAGGTATCGTGGAGACCAACACACAGATAGTCAATACGAGTTGGAGTATTCACAGACTCTAATGAAGGTTGGTAATGTACTGGAATAGAAATAAAGTTTTTAAAATAAAAAAATAGTTTTACATTTGTATCATTAAATTAACTCAAAATGAAAAAGAAAACAAAACACACTTTGTTGGTTGGTGAGGGAGTTCATCAACACACACTCTACGGAAATTTTCTTATCGAAGAAGATAAGAAAGATTTTGTGAACCTATCGGTTAAGGAAGATAGTTTACTTAAACACGAACAACCTAACGGAAGTAAGGGTGAACACGAAACCTTAAAGATTGTAAAAGGAAAGTACCGAATGGGAAAACAAGTCGAGTACAATCCATTTGAAGGAACTATTACAAGAGTTTGGGATTAAGATGGCGAACCCATTAATTCACTCCAAATCTTCGGTGAAGCGTTGGGGTGGGAAGGTTGATGATTACCTTCCGATACACGAATTGATTGATAGTCCAAAGATGACAATGAATAATAATTCAGCTCGTCTAATGACACACAACACTTGGTTCGCGTATTACATAGTACCAAAAATCTTCGGATACAACATTACTAATTCTGATGGTAGAAGTGTTGATGTTGTTGATGTCGCGATGTTACATATCGCTGAGGACTTTCGTATGAAGTTCGTTCCAACTCCACAGGATTATTTACAACACTTACAGGTTCAACCCTGGATGAATAATGGGGTGAAGGAATTGGATACCAAAGAAGGAAAAGAAATTGTTGAACAACTAAACAAAAAATTACATTATGAAATCGTCGGTTAAAGAAACGAATGAAGTAATTGAGTTATGGAAAAAACTCGATATTACAAGAGGTGAATTCATTTTCTCTTGTGGTGGTGATAGTATGAACGAAACTGAATTTAAGTTTTGGAACTCAAAGAATGAGGAAGTTGGGAGTAGTGAACTCGAAGATTACTTTGAGAGCGAGGTATATAGTGAAGTTGAGTTCTACGAAGTTTCGGACGGACATTATATGGGTGAATATGGTCAGGTGGAAATTGTACTGGAAGAAGAAGATGGGGAAGAACCTTATTTCTCGTATGACAAACAATCCCAAAGTGAATGGGAAGAGAGGTATGTTGAAGTAATGAAATATGAACTTACAGATAGTGAAGTAAAATTCATTACAGAAAAAGTATCAAGTATTGTTGGTGGTGAAGATGGTGAAGCGATTAACTATAAAACAGATTGTGTCCTATCTGATGAAGAAGAAGAACTTTCTGAAAAGTTACTCCGAGAAATTTCCGACGCCGCTGATGAATACGAATTTGAAGGCGCTGATGGTGAAGCTCAAGAATGGTTTACATTTACCACAAGTATTGATGATGAAGATGAAATTATTATTGAGGATAATAAACTATCGGTGGAAGTACAAAGAACCTATTATCAACTAAAAGAAGACTAAAAATGAAAATCGTAATTAGTAATCAAACATTTGACTACAACTTGGGAGTAAGATTGTTAAGGTCAAAACATAGAGAGTGTCCTGATTGGATTGACCTAAAAGATATTTGGGAAGAAATCAATCCAATGACATTTAAAGAAGTCGTTAAGACATTTAAGAATGTAGAGGAACGAAGAATCGCTATCGGTTGTATTGGTATTGAAAATATCGCTGAGGAAATTAATCCTGTATTGGTTAAGAGTGAAACCTTAAAAAAACAAACCACTTGGGTTCAACCTGATGGTGAGTTGATAACCAAAAAGTTCGACGATACCTACGAACTATACAAAGTAAGGAAGGAAGATTTACTGGAAGGTACTGAAAGAACTTGGGGTCTAGATGATGTTTACTTTTTGAAATTCAAAGATACATCAACCGACAGGGAATATATGTTGTGGATTGACAGGGATAGTGTCGCTCGTGTGAATAATAAACAAAAACATTTCTCTTCTGAAATGAGAGACAACATTACTCCGATTGATTGTATCGCTTGGACTATTCAAACAGATGTTCCAGAGGGTGAAATTAAACGAATTATTAGACAGGGTGATTGTATCCTAATTGAACCAAAGTCTGATAATGTTGGAAGTATAAGACATATAACAAGAAAAGAGTATCTTGAATTGTTAGAGTTAGAAAGTTAGTGTTTTGTGTTTTAGTGTTAAACAATGAGAGGGAGTCCGAAAGGACTCCTTTTTTTGTCTGTTGAATTTGCGCCAGAGCTGCGCAGTATCCAAAAGTGTACTGGAATTTTACTAACTACTTGATTATCAATTAATTTCAATTTTCCAGTATACTTCTTCTGGCTGCGCTGTTGCGCGCAAACAACTGTGCACTGGAGCTGCACAGTTGCTGTTCGAAATGTACTGGAATTAAAATACCTAAAAATATATTTTGGTTTTATTATTTTATAGTGGTATATTTGTAGACACTAAAAAAACACACAAATGAAATTCACCACAGTTAAAGAAGCTAAGAGGTTAACGGGATTAACCTACCTAGCAAAATGTAATTACTCGGCTAAGCATAAGAAAGCTTACAAGTACGATGAACTTGTTTACTCACTTTATTTAGCTCCCGCAAAACTATCTGGTTACGAAGTTTGTCCGATGAGAAATAAGGAATGTACAAAACTTTGTTTAAACGAATCGGGGGTAAATTCCATGAGCATGAACGGAGACCAAATCAATCAATCACGGATTACAAAAACAAAATTGTTTTTTGAACATCGTGAATTCTTTATGCAATGGATGATACACGAAATTAATTTCTTTAAAAAGAAAGCTGAGAAATTAGGTTACAGATTTTCAGTCAGATTAAATAATACATCCGATATTAATCCTGAAAGTTTTTACATCAAACAAGGTAACAGTAGCGTTAATATACTGGAATTATTTCCCGATGTACAATTCTACGATTACACTAAAGTGTTAAATCGAATTAATCTAAAGAAGAAGTATAAAAATTACGACCTAACATTTTCTTTCAGTGGTACTAACATTGACGAAGTAATGAAAGCGTTCCAAAGTAAAACACGTGTAGCGGTTGTATTCAAAGAAGTACCTAAAACATTTTGGGATAAGAAAGTTATCGACGGTGACAAGTACGATATGAGGTATTACGACCCTAAAAATGTTGTTGTCGGTTTGAAGTTCAAAAGGGTTCGAACCAAATTAACAAAAAGCTCCTTCGTAGTTTAACGGAGGAGCTGCACTGTAAAAAGTGTACTGGAATTAAAAAACATTTGGTACCAAAATAAAAAAGTTATACTTTTACATAAACATTAAAACTTAAATTATGGGAACACGTTCAACCTACCGTGTAATCGAACAGTACACGGACGAAAAGAAAAACAAAGTAATTAACGAAGAAATCTGTTTGATGTATCTACAATTTGACGGATACCCATCAGGGCATCCAAGTGAAACAGCAAAGTGGCTGGCAAGCGGCACAGTGGTAAACGGTTTCGGTCTTAATGAAAAAAAATTAATTTTCAACGGAGCTGGTTGTTTAGCTGCACAGCTTGTTGAAAAATACAAGGACGGACCTGGTGGATGTTATTTACATTCCCTTAAGTCACGTGGCAAATGTTGGGAGGATTATCTTTACGATATTATTGTGAAGGAAGACCGTACAATTGAATTTGTTTGTTATGAGAACGGCAAACGAAAAACAGAAGTGTTTCGCGGTAATCCTGCTGACTTCGTATTACATTACAGCAAACAAGAGGTATCATGAAGAAGCACAAAGTTAGGTTCAACCTGGGTAAGGGTGAGAACTACATGAAGTGGAAAGTGGAATACAATACTGGAAGGGTGGAATATCACCATCCTTCCGAAGTACAATTAATATTACATGACTGTACACTGAAGAACAACAGGAAGGCAGCCCAAAGAATATATACTGGAGAAACCACTAAGGTGGTATGTGCTCACGTACTTTGTAAACGTGTTGAAATTCTCACTGAGGATTTTCTACCTGAAACCACATCACATTTAAAATACAATCCTCGAGTTCTACCATTCTGGAATTTGGATGGGATGAATGTTGACGGAAGTGAATACAAAGAATTATTCACGGTGGACTATAAACTTTACCTAAAATAATTTGGTAAAATAAAATCAATATAATACCTTTGTAACATTAACTCACAAACTCGGGGACAGGAACGCTGAACACCACATACTATGGGATTAGATATGTATCTCTCGAAAAAAACCTATGTTAAAAGATGGGAACACCAAAGTGATGAAAACAAATTTGAAGTCACAGTTAAAAAAGGTGGGGTGACTTATCCAAGTGTTAAATCCGAACGAGTATCCTACATCACGGAGGAAATTATGTACTGGAGAAAAGCTAACCAAATACACGGTTGGTTTGTTGACAACTGTCACGAAATGACCCAAGATGTTTTATACTCAGTAAGTTACGAACAACTTAAAGAGTTGTATGACACCTGTAAAAGTGTACTCGACGCTCTAAACAAATCTCCCAAGAAGAAAGTGGAGGTTGTCGCGGGTTGGAAGAATGGTGAGGAGTACACAGAAGAAATTGAAGTGTATGACAATACGGATGAGATTACAAGTTTACTTCCACCAAGACAGGGGTTCTTCTTCGGTTCATATGAAATCGGTGAATGGTACAAACAACAGATTGAGGAAACCGTTAAGATGTTGGAAGAAGAAATCAATTCAGGTACTGATGAATACGGTTCGGAATACGAATACTACGCTTCTTGGTAATATTAATCACGGGGATACTTCGGTATCCCCTTTAACTAAACTTATATGGAAAAGAAATTAAAAGTAATCCCAAGCAAATTTAAAACAGATTTGTCTTTTAATGAGTGGGCTAAGTTGCTCAAGGTTTCGTCGATGTATGAGGAGAGGACTCCATACTATACTGGAAACCTAACCAAATTAGAACCAAACTTAAAATCCAATTTATATGAGTCGGTAGATTCATTAACACCAAAAGTTTCATTCTTTAAAAAATTTAAAACAACAATAAAGTTATGGCGAGAGAAAACAAGTTAACTGAAGGAGTATTCACAGGGATTGTGGGTACCCGAGAAAGAATTAGTTCATACGACTCATTCTTAACCACTATGGACAGTAGAAGTCCTGAAACAAAGAAGTGGGTGAAGAAGTATCGTGACCACATCAACAAGAACAAGCAAAAGTTCCAAAACTTAGCTAAGCTCGAGGAGGTGATTATGCAGCTCAAGAGTAAGGAAAGTGTACTGGAAAACATTAAGTTGTCGTTGGTTCGTGAATACATCTACGCGAGGGCTCTATTCTATAGGGAAGGTAAAGGGACCAAAGACATCCGTGTAATCGTTGAGAAGACGGACATTGTGGGTGATAACTTATCCTTACTAGCAAAGACCCCATCATTTCTTGAGAAGGCGAAAGAGAAGTTGGAGGCAGCAATGAACAAGGAGATTGAGGAGAACATCCGACTAATTGAAGATATATTCTAAATAAATTTGGAATATTCTAAATGATTGTTTAACTTCACCATAAATTAACTCATATGAATTATCTAAACGAAATCAATATTCTTAGGGACAAGATGCATAAGGATATTATTCACACAGCACAAAGAACCCATCCAACAGGTGATGACTTTGATGTTGAGTTGTTAAGACCGTTTAAAATTTGGGTCACAGAAGATTACGGCGATGATGAATACCAATATAAGGTTATCATCAATGGAGTATCGGGTGACACGGGAGAACTTCTCACCGAAGGTATTACAGTGTCGGGGTATTGTAATGTTAATTACAATGACTTGACGATGGAACAGCTGGCATACCTCCACACACAAATTCAAACAAATCAATTCACCATAAAAGTTTTATAAAATGAAAACAATTCAATTAACTGAAGAAGTAATGGTATCGGACCCTTGTTACAGCGTCCCTACCTGGTGTCAACACAAGCTCACTGGTGTATTACCTGGTGAGTATGTAACCTCAGCCTACAGAACCAAGAACACAGGTGGATGGGGTGAGAGGGTTGCAGCCCTCATTGCAATCCACGAGGATTATCTTGAGGATACTCTAAGTTGGAGGACCGTAACAGGTGTAACCATTGGGGTGGACTCGGGACAGTGTGGTATCTTCTCGATGGACACTTACCGCAAAGACGATGTGTTTATGGAGAAATCGAAGTTCGGTTTATTTGGTACCATTGAAGATGGAGATGTATGGTACGGACATATGTGTGATAGAACCCTAAGTGATATACAGTGGGGAACCTATGACAACGGTGTGGTATCTTCTTCAGGTATTGGGGATGGTTCATATAAACTACTCGTAGCAAAACACAAAGGAAGGATTGTGGGAATCGCTATCGACTTCTACATTCTTGATTTAAGAAACCGTGACTTCAATGATATACTGGAGTTCGAAACTGTTTAACTTTTGTTAAATAAAGTTAAACAAAATACAATATTGTTTAAACATTTTATGTGGAGATTAAACAAAACCGTTTAAATTCTTGTTAGATGGTGAATATGTTCCTACTTTTACATATGGTTTAAACAATATTTCTTAACTAAACAAAAACAATTATGGAATTATGTGACCGAAGACCGAGTAAGGGATTTACTGACAGGTCTAAAAACATTCATTTTAAAGCCAAGCAAGTTGCTAAAGGATTATTTGACCTGTACGAATCTGTAGACAAACAGAAGTGGACACTGAACAAGAAGGGACTAACTATACTGGAAGTAATGGAGGTCCAAACCGCAACTGTTAACAGCAATCTTCTAAACTACATTAACTTCCTATCAATCTTAAAAGGAAAGAAAGATGAAAAACCTATTAAAAAGAATCGAAAGATGGATTGACATCTACTTGGTCTACTTTCTTTATAGCCCGAGAAAGTTGAACCGGTACTATGATTACCTCAGGAAGAAGTATCCCGACCTGAGGTAACAGCAGCTCGAACCTTGAAAGTGTACTGGAACTATCGACGGGGAGTGCCCTGAAGAAGTATACTGGAAAAAAAAGTTGCCGGCGAATTTTTTATTTTCGTTTTTATTGTGTATACTTTAATATAAAACAATAATACGATGAAAAAACAAACATCAACCCGCCGTCAGACTGTAACCACCTATGTTCCTGTATCTGACAACATCTACCACGATGGTTCAAGCTACCGTGTTAGAGTATCAATCGATGGTACGAAGTACAGCAAGAACTTCTCAAGCAAGCGTAAAGCAGTTGCATACCGCAACGAATTGCAAGGACGTTAATCTGTATAGATTACCATAGAATAATTTCAGGGTCCGTATTCAAATTATAGTGCCAGCTTGATTTGGATATTAGGACCCTTTTTTTTAAATTCATTTTTTATGAACATACCCAACCTGAACATAGATATTTTGGACAACGACGATGTTGTTGGGACTTATCTACTCGAACCATCTGATATCAGTAACCCCAACCTAAGGGAGGAAGTGGAGTCGGTTATGAAGAATAACTTCAGGGACCGTCCATATGTATTACGGTGGTGTCTGAAACCTGACCTCCCATACCCCATGTATGGAGACTCATTCCTGTACATGTATTTCCCGTGGGACCAAACCATGGAAACTATACTGGAACAGAAGGAGACGGTCGAACGACAACGGGACGTTATCAGGAACCAAGAAACTGTACTGGAGGATTTAATGTTCGGTGTTGTAAGACGGGGTAATGAACGTATACCTTACCGTCTCGACTGTGAAACAACCATACAGTTTAATATTAACATGTCCAAGATAAATGTCATGGTCATGTGTAAGACGGTGGACATGATTGTCCCGAAAGAATGGGACGGGGACTTTGTAAGTGTACTGGAACAGATTGAATCACTTCTTGTCACCCATGGATTTAACCGTGGGTTCGGTCCCACCCCTGAAATAAACCCCATTAGAATTTAATTACGGGGACACTTCGTGTCCCCTTCATCCCGTATCTTAGTGTGGTATAATTGTATTATTCTAAGAGGTCGGAAAAAAATCCCTAAGGGTTTTTAAAAAAATCATATAACTTTTCTAAGAATACAGGTGTTCTGGAACCCCTGAAGGTCCGAACGGAGTGAGGACCGTAATAAAGGTTTACTTATTTTTATTCCAGTACACTTTGTAATACTTAATAACCATTATACTGTGCGGGGTCCTTCGGACCCCTTCAGGGGAATTAGTGTGGAGTATTACAATATGTTTATTTTACGGGGACTCTTCGAGTCCCCTTCAGGGGGGAACGAGGATATAATGTAAGACACATTATATTAGAGATATAATATATACGTCATTATACACAGGGATGAAGGACCGACCGAAGGGAGGTCCGTATTACCTTAAAACCATTATATTCTGGTACCGGAAATAAATTAGGGTCGTGATTCACGAAAGGGTCAATCCCTCAGAGTATTACAACAAAGTGGGGGAAAGTGGGAAATTGTGTCTGGTATTACAACCAGCTGGAAAATTAGATAAAAAAAGATAATTTAGGATAGTAAAATGTAATACGATAAAAATGTACCGAAAAATATACGGATATTAGGGTTATAAACAGGAAAAAATTCGGTATAAATTAGGGGGTAATTTAGTGGGGGTACTGGAACCCGATATAATTGTGGGTAATACCGGAACCGGTATACGGTCGGGAGACTTTCGTCTCCCTCCCTTCAGGGTAGTTCAGGAAAATATACTATGGTATTATTTCTGAGATGGGAAGAATCTTGTTACTTCTTCCTTAGGTATCTGGGATTCTATTCTACTTACAGGACTACCAAAGTGATAACCTTTAATCTCTGTACTATTAGGTTTCAAATCAAAATCTACTACACTATATCCCATCTTAGGTTCTTTAGAATATTCAAATCCTAATACCTTATCTTTATACTGTGGATTAGATTTTACATATGCAGGGTAAGCATCATTCCAAGTTGCTGGTCTCCACTTTCCATTATCAACAACCAAGATAACCATTTTACCATCGGCGTTCTTGGAGAGTGCAGTTTTATATCCCTTACCAATTAGATGTTGTAGAGAGTTGGCTTGATAAGAATAAGTTTGAGGAACAAATACAGATTGTTGACTCCATCCATGTAATCCCATATCTTCACCACCTGTATCGGCGTGATTTGATTTCCATCTTCTTAATTGTCCCTGTTCATTTCTAATATACTTTGAACCCTGTGCTGTTTCAAAATAAGTGAATTTCTTTATAATATCATCCAAACTACTGATAGCACCTTTTACAAGAGCCTTAGTTAGTTGTTCGTATAGACCACGGATGTCTTTCTTCTCTTCTTCTGTAATGTTAAATCTTTTTCCCATATCTATAAATATCAAAAATTAATTCCAATATCCTACGTCTTGTTTAAAGTGTTCTATGTTGTTTCTCCTTAGATAATTCTGTAGAATAAGTTTCAACATACCTATATACCCCATCTTTTTAAACCTTCTATCGTCTTGTCCATACTTCATGTTAGAGATATGAAATTTCTTCGGACTATATTTCTTACTTAACCAATAATCCTCTGAGTTATTTAAAGTCTCATCAAACATACCATATTCCATGAACTTATCGGTTCGGGTCATAAAATATCCTCCTACAGCAAAAGGAGTTTTTATGGAGATAAACTTATTCATTATATTAAAAAGTTTGAATCCTATATAAGTTCTAATATCTTTACCCACAGATTTTACCTCACATGTTAGAAGATGTAATCTTTTCTTATTCATAAGGTTTATATTATGGGTAAGATTATTTGGGTCTAAAAGTGGACTATCTCCATCCAAAAATAGTATATACTTAGTATTCACAAGTCTTGCTCCATTGTTTCTACCCACAGCCACTCTTCCTCCATCTATTAATTCTATTTTGAGAATATCCTTGTATATTTCCTTTAGATGATTTACAATATCCCTGGTTTTGTCTGTTGAGAATCCATCCGATACAATTACCCTTGTTCCCCTTATATTATATTGCTGAACAATGGAAGATATGGTATCTGATATATAATTCTCCTCATTATAAGTTGGAATTACTATGGTTAGTTTATCCTTTATATTGATTAATTCTATATTCCCCATGATTGTATGTGATGTATGTGTTATTTTCAATCCAATCCCCGCAGTTTAGATATCTTATACCATCCACCATTCTGTCCTCAGGATGATGAATGTGACCACTTATTACGGTGTCACAATGATGTTTCCTCGCTTGTCTGCTTAATTCAAACTCATATTGCGTGATAAACTTAACCGCCTCTTTAACCTTATTCTTTAAGAATTTAGATAGAGACCTTTTCATCCCCAGTTTTTTGAGAGTTCTATCTATGGATATTGCCATATCATACCCAACACTTCCCAATATACCCAACCACTTTAACTTAACCACCCCATCGTATAAATCCCCGTGGGTAATAAACGTATTGTTCCATATATATTCATTATGGATTTCAATGTTCCCAAATGAGAATTCACCGTACTCCCTCAAAAACTGGTCATGATTCCCCGGTATATAAATTACCTTTGTCCCATTCTTGCTATGAGACATTATCTTTCTTAATACGTTTGTGTGTGATTGGGGCCAACGGAATTTTCTCTTTAATAACCATCCGTCTATAATATCCCCCACCAGAAATAAATGTTTGGGTTGGTACTTCTTAAGTACGTTTAATACATCGTCCGCATTGGACCCCTTGGAACCCAAATGAACGTCCGAAATAAATAATGCTTCTATCTTCATATGGGTAAACACATTTTATCTATCCTCAACGTAATCTACTCTATAGTAAACATAACCATTTTGGAATCCTACCACATCATGTGACCAATTTAGAACACCTTTTATAAACTCCTCTTCACTACGATATTTTTTCTGAATTAGTTCATCCATATCTATGTTTCCGGCGAACCATTGTCGTGCGTCAACCTTATTCCTTTTTAACGCCTCTTCCATTTCATAAACAGTATCAATACCGTGAACTTCACTAAAGTACTTAGGTATGGTTGATTCTTTTCCCTGTTGATATATTCTCTTATGGTATTCATCGTAATGGTCAACCAAATCAAGAACCTCAATAAACTCCCACCCTTTTTCAGGTAAAATACGAAGGAACATTAAATCTTCGGTTTTCATATTCCCAAAAATTTCGATAAAGTCGTCTCTCATTATGTCTTTAGACTTTTCAAGAGCATCATCATATGTTTTTACTATAAACTCTTCGACAATATACTTTCTTTCCCCATCATTTCTGTTCCTAACATTGTAACTCTCATCATCAATCAGGTCAACGTTATAAAGTTTAACATTCAATCCACTCAACAATGCGTTAAGTTTGGCTTCATTACTTCCACCGATTGTTTTTAATTTATACTTATCCATGTAAGGTGTTGGTAATCCATGCACATTTTCAAAATCATATGTGTCATTTTCTTTACCCACATTCTCAATTCCCGTACTCTCCGTGATAATCTTATAGAACGTATTTTCCAAACTAGATGGATATACCTTATCAAACATAACACCACCCTCTTTGTTTACCCTCAATATACATCTCGCAATGGATGTAAACGGATGTTCATTTCCCTTGGTATCCTTATATGGTTTGTTATATATCAGGTAGGCAACCTTGGAATTCTTATCAAATACATTCGATAATAACTTCTTATTCCATTGTGTACCTTCATCACCACCGGTGTATATGTTCTGACAAGAATCATAGAACTGAGACACCGACATTCTTAACTTATCATCCGGTCTGTCTGTAATGTATAGATATAAGGGATAGTCCCCAATCTTCCTTACATTTTCTTGGTAATTGATAATCGGTTCCCTTAATCCAACAAAGTGTTTATCCGTAATGATTTTGTTCACATCCAAATATCCAAATGTCTTTGGGAATACCCTTTTGATTGTGGTTAAAAAGCTGGATATTCCCGTCTTGTTGTTTGACCATTTGATTTTACTTGTGTCAATTGAGTAATCCCATGATTTGCGGTCCTCAAGATTGCCAAGCAATGTTGAATCATCATTTAATCTACTATCAGGTAATCTGAACGCCTTTGAATAAAACCAAGTGAACTTTACAAGTGTACCAACACTTGATGTATCTTCGCTCATATACGGTAATCGTCTATCCATACTTGGAATGGACGCAGCCATAATGGCTCTAAGAGGACCAGTAACAAATGAATAACCTCCTGGATTACTGTTAAATTGTTTCCATATCTCGGACTTTCTCAGCTGTTCCACCAATTTACTGGTAACCGAATCAACCAATTGTCTCGACGCATAATCTACAACTTCATCATTCTTTATCTCCATCCTTACATTCGGAATCTTATCCGTATGCTGTGGAACATCCTTGTCTAAATAATCCCCCTTATATCTCTTCTGAATAATATCCTGCATGTAGCTGGGAATATCATCACGCAACGCCTCCTGAAGATTTTGTATTTGATTATTTGTTAATCGAATTCTCATATTCTATAAATATCCCAATCACTCATCTTCTTAACAATAAAAAATCATATGTTTCATCCAATATCCTCGACGCATCCATAAAACTTATTTCGTAATCCTCACCGGTCATAGCCCTATATGATAGATAAACATACCTCTTCACCTCAACAAAATTGGTTAGTTGTCCATTCCTAATGAAATTGTTGGTCCTATCAAACAAATCAAATGACTCCTGCGCATATTGATGATACCTGGTGAATATTCCGTAGTGACAAACATAATGGTAGTCCAACCTTCTATTATATTCCAATAGAAATTCGATGTTACTTTCACATTCCTTATTATTGGTTAGAAATTTGAACTCTTTCATGTTAATCTACATAAACATATTGTGATTTTCTGTAATTCTTTCTTTCTTGTTCTATTTGTTTCCACGTTTCAATAACAGATTCCGCATTTGATTTATTCTGAAACGGATAATCCGATGATTCCCACACCTTGAAAGGTAATTTGAAATAGTTGGTGGAAGCCCATACCCTCTTCTGTGGAAGATAATAGGTTGTTCCGTTATGTTTCCATGTTTCAATTCTATATTTGGGTTTCCCCTCTATTGTTACCACTCCCGATAACAATAGCACCGTTAAAAATACCTTCATGTGAATAAAAATAATAAATTATTTTGAATATTCCAAATATTGTTGTATTTTTGTCACCTAAACATTAAACAAATGAAAGGAATTTCCTACAGACCCCTTGCAGATATGCACACAGATGGTGTATACTTCGATAAAGATGAAATGTTGCTGGTTGGTGATGAAACTATATGTCAATATAGTGGATTACCATCCGTTCAGTCCTATGTAATTGTAAAAAAAGAAGAGGAAGAAGAAATGGTTATTGGTCATTCTTAAAAAATACAAAAATCCTATTGGCCTCTTCATCAACACTGAAACCTTCAATGTTAAGGTCCATTGTCTTTAGGAATCTTGTATATATTCTTGTTCTAATGTTGGCGTCATCGTCTTGGTCACTTTCCCCACGCTCTTTGTCATAAGAAGCATAAATTACCAATTCTTCTACGTTGGGGTGTCTTTTTATAAAATCCTCTGTGATTTTGGCAACGGTAAATAAAACCGTGTTGAGATGTTTTAAATCTAATTTAGAATTGCTTTGGGGATTTTTTTCATAGTCACCGTCAGGACGAATAAATCCAAATGATAGTGAATAATATTTCCCATCCTTATAACCTAAATAGGCATCATCTTCTTGATAAAATTCAACCCAATAGTATAAACCATTCAGCTCAAACCCATATTGAGTTTCCCAGTCATGTTCAACATCAATTTTGAATGGAACAGCTTCAAACGCCTCGGTTAATACTGAAACCAAATTTTTAATCTGCGATTCTGTTAACGAAATCCTCATGTATATAAATACAAATCACATCTTGTTTAGTAATTCCTGCAAGATATAGGATAACTTGTATCCAGCGAAAGCTCCAAGAGCTGATGGAATGGGGAATACAATTAATTTACCAAGGTCTGTGATATATTTTGGTCGATTCACAATTCTTCCCATAAAGAAATAATAAGATAGATAACCTAATATAACCATGAGGTCGGTTCTAGTGGATATGAATACCACAATGGTAGCACCCAAGAATCCAAAGATAAAGTTATCCCTAACACCTTCCCATACTTCCATGGCAGACGCCTCATTCCATTCCTTAACAATCTTTTTAATTTGTTTCTTTGCCATTATCTAAAATTTTTAAACTATTCCCTAAACCTTATCCATTGAATTCTTATTTCATCTGATAATATATCAAATCCCCAACCAACTCCATCGTTATCAATATTATGCACAAAACCATTTGGACCGGTGATTGTTAAAACCGATGCAATATACCAAGCAGGGAATTGATTTAGAAATGAATGAATACCATAATAATAATCCAATACAATGTCGTAATTGTATTGGTCGAGGTTCTCAAGTCTACACCACATCCATGATGCACCGTTGTATGGTACTATCTCATCTTCATTCTCACGAAGTCTTTCATATAAATCACGTTGTGTGTGATATAAACGTCTTCTACCATAATAACCTTCAGGTGTATCGGCATTAAATGATTCGGTTGCCTGAGTATCCTTCTGAAAAAATTTAAATGGCTTCACCGAATTTTAATTATTTTCGTAAATCAATGTATAGTCTCCGTTGATACAAACATTTTTCTTATTCGTATCTCTAAAGTATATTGTTCTTCCCGTAACATTAAATTGGTTACAATGATATACTCTATCCGCGGCGTATATTGTATATTTTGCGGGTTCATTAGATGTAAACAAACTAATCAACTTTACAAATGTCACAAATGTTATTAATAACATTGCAAACACAACTGTTTTTTTTAAAGGTGTCATCTTATAATAATTCGTTTAAAACGTGTTTTGCAAACTTCTTGTGTCCCGATGCTTTTAAATGAATACCATCATCAGAATCACTTCTGTCTACAGTATTATCCATTGGAACGATTCTGCATCCGGTGATTCTTTCTTGAATTTTCTTTTGTAGTTTTATGTAACGATTTCTACAACGAGTAGTTGTTGCGTCGTCATATGTTGTTCTAACATTAACCTTCTCAGGATTGTAACCAACAATAACAATCACTTCCATCTCATATAGATTACCTAAGTCAACCATTGATTGAATGTTATTCAATGTTTCAGTTTCACTTGTCATTGCAAATGAATCATTAATACCTCCGTAAATGATTAATGTTGAATGAAATTCATTTTTCTTAAGATAAGTTTCTAATGTCGATAACATCCATTTAGTTCTCTTACCTCCTTTTGATAAGTTGTGGAACTTCATATCCAATCCTTTGGCAACTGTTGATTGCCATCCACCGGCGTAACAAGTTAGACTATCACCAACATATAGTATTCTTCTACCAGTCTCAGGTTTAAAAGAAAAAATAGTTAAACATAAAAATAAAATTACTCTCTCCATAATGATTGATAAAGTATTGTTAATAATTTTTCTAAAATGTATATGGTTACAAAGATACCTAGTACTATTGCTGAACAACCTTTTAAGTCTTCTTTGTTATCCATTTATTCCGTTGGTTTAATTAATTTAACTCCTTTGATTGTAGTATGTTTATCTTTAGGATTAATTAGAATGTCAATACGTTTTTTGTATCGTTTATTCATCACATCTTGAACAACATATTCACCATTGTATTTGCCGGCGTTCTTAATTTTCAGTTTAGTACCAAATGGATACTTCTTTTTTAAATCTCTTGAAACCGCCATGATGCGATGTTTCTTTGGATTCTTTTTACTAATCTTAAAACCTGAAGCCGTGATTCTTGGATGACTATCTGTTTCAGAACCAACTGACTTATAAGTTGTTAATGTAACGATTTCAAACGGTTCAACTTCTATACTATCTTCGTTTGTTTCCTGTGGAAACATTACGAACATCATTAAAAATAATAGTATATTCATTTTCATGTGTGTTTGTTTCACTTCAAAGATAACACATTATTTTGAATATACAAAAAACTATTAGAAAATTATTATAACACTTTGATTGTGAATATGTATTCAGTAACCTTTGTATTCCTGTTCTTTAAATTTCTACTAGCCTTGAATGCACTGTACGTTTCATCGTATACCACAACAAACCCCTTCTTCATACAAATTTCCATCATCTCATCATAAGTAATAAATCCTTCATTGTTATATGAAATCATAATATACTTTGATTTGGTATTCTGTATAAGATTATCAAGTGAGGACAATGCATGTGCCTTCTTATTGTAGTTTGATTTGTTCCACTTCTTTGGAATACCCGCAACTTCTGATAATTCCTCTGGTTCTGTGTAATCAATAATTGTATTCAACATGTGATAGTTAGAACCATAGGGATGTTGATTGTATGGTGGGTCGTAGTAAACTAAATCAACATCATCTAATCTACTCACCAGTGTGTTGATGTCCTCTTGAAAAATTTCAGATTCAGAATCGTTATCACTTAAGATGATTGGTTCCATAGATATCTCACCTTTGATTCTTGTTAAAGCATTTCCTTTCTCACCACCAAACTTTCCAATCGGTGATTGTAATCCTTTGTAGAATCCTTTGAATACACCAGATGTGTTTGTATGTACTGACGCTTTAAACAATAAGATTGAGATTAACATTTCTCTATACTCTTGTTCAGGAACAATCAAATCAATTGTTCTTCTAATGTTATCAATAATCTTTGCGTTTTCATTTGTATAGAAACATCTCTCACCGATTTGTGGATTCTCTGTAACCCTTGGCGCATAATGCTTTTCAATGATACCCACACCTAAGTCAGTTCTAAATTTCAATTCGTTTAATTGATTTACATATCCATTTAACTTATCAAAATCAACTTCCGATTTGTTTCTTAAAAATGATTTGTTGATGATGTATGAATATTTTTCTAAATCATTTGTCATGATTTTAGATGCGTGTTGTTTCATATAACGAGCAACACAACCTGAGCCGGAGAACCCGTCCAATATTGTTATCTTATCTTTATTTAAATCTTCTTTAAGTAATTGAACAACTACATCAATGAAGTTTAATAAGCTTCTTTTGTTTCCTAAATAAGTAATTAACTGTTCTTTGAGAAAATCATTATTCTCCATACTTCCCTATATAATATTGTACCGACTTATCCGCTATTTCAAGCATCGTTTCATACATGAATTCTTCACTCCATTCAAATCTTGTTGTGTTATTCATATCATTACCATCCATAAAAATTGAACCTCCGATGTTTAAATCACCCAATTTCTCTTTGTATAAGTTAATTTGATTTGGTTGTTGAAGAGCGAACGTTCTAACACCTCTATCAAATATGGGTGATGATTCATGGAAATCACAACCCTGACACCAAACAATATAAGGATTTATTTTCTCATCTGAAAACATCATCATTGTTACAATAAAAGGACTGGCAACTCTTTCAATTGTATTTCCTTTTGCTTGTGATTCTAATCCCTCTAAAATTCGTTCATCATTTGTACCTTGTTGCTTTTGTTCAGATATTAAGATTATACGCTTCTCACCATCGTGAATCCACGATATGAACCCACCATCGGGCCTAATGTGTACATTATCCTTAAGTCTATCAAAGAATCGATAGTTTGGGTTCTTCTCCTTTAATTCATTTAGCAATGGCTTAAGATAAAATATTGAATCCCAAACAAACTCTTTACCAGGATACCTACGTTTGATTTCCTCCAACACTCTTCTTACAACAATCTTAATTCGTTTCTCCTGTTTTATGGACTTAGTTGACTTGTTAATGTGCTGGTTCTTATTCTCCCTCAATCCTTTAGATTGGGTTTTGGGTTTAACCACATCCTCATTAGTCTCGGCTACCGGTTTAGGTTCAAGACCACGAAGTTTTCTTAGTATGTTGTTCCAAACACTAGTATATTCATTTGTTATTGCTAAATAAATCGTACCTTTATATGTCTTAACTCTAACAGATTCAACCTCATTCTCATTTACAATTAAATCTTCAAAATCTTCGGCATATTCATCATAAAAATCATTACCAATACTTTCTAAAAAATAGTTGGGATTCTTCTTATCATAATAGTACTCCTTTCCTTTAATTTTAATTTTACTCATTAAATTGGGTGTCGTTTTTTAAAAATATAGGCAAAAAAAACCGTAAAAAAAAGGATGTACCTAATTTTTCCAATGTTGATAATCAATCGATTATAAAAAATATCAAAAAAAGTTTGATAAATATTTTTTTATTTGATTAGAATATTCGTAACTTTGGGTCTCAATAAAATAATAACTCATATGTCTAAAAAATCAAAAAACACATTACGTCCACTTGAAGTACGTGAGAAGTTCTTCATTGACAACGCAAAACACAAAGGTTTTGAAATGACTCACTCGATTAGTGAGTTTGTAGACAACTCTATTGATGCGGGTGCTAAAAACATCTTCATTACCAAAGAGTTACAGAAAAATGGTCTATACAAATTGACTATTGCTGATGATGGTTCTGGTATTCCTTCTGATAGTATCGTAGAGTGTTTCAAACACTATGGGTACGATAGAAAATACAACAAGAGAAGTACATCAGCTTTTGGTGTTGGTAGTAAAGATGCCATGAGTTTCTTAACTGAACAAGGTAAATGTGAAATCATCAGTGTTCACAATGGTGAAAAGAGCTCAATCTATGTTTCATTTAAGTATGGTGAGTTTGGTATTAGTGAATCTCCTGAAGTTGTTAAAACAACCGAGAAGAATGGTACAACCATCATTATTCCAAATGTGGAGATGACATCTAAAGACCACAACAAGTTAATGGATTGGTTGGCATTCATTTATTATCCACACTTCGAAAACAATCCTGACTTCCACATCTACATGTCCGTAACTCAAAAGACAATCAATACGATTGATGAAGTTAAATTTGTGGATGTTATGTATCGAAACATTTTTGCTTACGATACTGAAGCGGTTCAATTACACAGAGACAAGAAGTATGTTGTTAACGGTGAAACCATTCACTTGAAAGCATTTGTATTCAATCAAGAAATTTTCGCAAGAGAGAATCTATTCTGTGATTTTGATAAACCAAATGTTAAGAAAAGTGGTCAATTCACATATGATAAGTGTGGTATCTATTGGAGATTAGGTTCAAGATATTCTAACTTGGGTAAAGGTAACTTTATCACAATGACGAACCAATATACATTGACCAATGCAAGAATTGAGATTGACATCTCAGGACCTAAGTTGATGAAGTTGTTTAAGGTAAACGTAAACAAATCAAAGATTAGTGTTCCTAAAGATGTTGAGAATCATCCTGAATTGAAAAACTTCTTTGAGGAGTTACGTTTATTGATTCGTGGTATGGTAAGTGCGGTGAAACAAACAACCAAATTCCATATCAGTGAAAGAGAGAAAGCGGAAAGACAATTGTTAAGTCAGATGGCAAACTCAAGCGGTGACTTCACGGGTCTTAAACAAAGTATCAAAGACTTGAAACCTACGCTACAAATAGGTACACCTGAAACTACAGGTAATAAACCTGATGTAACGTATGAGAACTCATTGGAGGGTTTCACAACATTCTGTGGTGACAATGGATACACTGGTGAGATTAAAGAGTTAAAAGATAACGAATATTCAATTAGTGGTATTGTCTATCATTATAAGAACGAAACCTTTATGAAAGTTAGAGGTGGTGGTTGGACTCAAGATAGAGATGCATATAGAATTGATTACTTGGCTCTCAGTGCTTGGGCACCATTTATGGATGTTCCAAAGTTGTATGGTAACAAATACATCTATACAATCAACACTGACCACGCTTACTTCGATAGTTACTCAAAGTTACCATTCGAAGCTAAGAATCAGGTTAACATGTTGATGATGTCGTTCATGGCAACATTGTTAAAGATGGACAAAGAAGTTGAAAACGATGAATTCATCACAAATGCAATTAGAATGCATGATTTGATGTTACAGAGTTGGGTTAAGAACTTCAAGGACAATAATTACAAAGAGACTGTCGATATCACAGATACTGATTTGAGTCTTGACTAATGGTTAGAAAAAGAAAAACCCCAACATTTGTTGGGGTTTTTTTATATTATTTCTCTTTCGTAGTTTACTATCTTAAAGTGTTCTTGATAAATGAATCTTGGTATCAGATAACCCATGGTTCGACTACCTTCATCACCACACTCTTCTCTGACAGGAAAATTGTTTTCACTTATTAATTTTTTCAATTTATCAACTTCAATTATCCATATTTGATTGAAGTGAAAAAAGAAATTCATCCAAACATCTGCGGTTGTAGAGGATATACCAGATGGAACACCTCGACTATGATATTCAATGAATATGTTCTTAGTATCTTTTCCTTTAATTTTAATTGGGGTGTTGAAATTTTTAAGAATGATTTCTTTGTCGGGGATAATAAACACATCATTCTTAACCTCATATTTTACTGGTTTGTCTTTAAACAAGTATTCTAAATCCCATTTTTTTAATTCTTTTCTCTCCTCTGATTTCCTAACAAAAGTTAAACCAAGTTGATTGAGATATTGCATCGCCATGTTTTCGCCAAGAGTACCTACATTTGATAAATCATCGGCGAAGTTTCTTTCACTCTTAACATTATTAATTTCATCTTTACTTAGTTTTATTTTTATCATCTTTCAATATCTTTAATCTTTCTTTATAAAGTTTCTTATAATGAAGCATAGTCCATCCATCATTTCGATGATATTTTGATTCGAAATAATATTCACCCAGTTTAGGGTCATTAATTCTAAGATGATATTCTTCTTGGCATTTTAAATCGTACACAAAAATTGATACAGTAAGTGCAGCCAACAGTACAATAACATAAATCATAACGTAAATCTTTTAGTAAAATATAACTAAAAAATTTCAATTATGAAAGTTAATCAATCATGTATTGTACTTCCTGACCTTTCTCTTTAATTGTTTTAATTAGATGAACCATGGCTTCGGATTTTCTTAAGCTCCTAATCTTCTTCTCAGCCTGTTCAAGACTATCACATTCGATACGACATTCACCTTCGTATCCAATTTGACCCATAATTTCTATATGGTATTTTGTTATAATTTTCATATAGCAAAGATATGGTATTGTGCATAAAAAAACCCCGTTATTCGGGGTTATTTTCTTTTATATCGTTTGTTGGTTCATCGAGATATTTTTCAAACCACCCATCACCAGCAAATTGTGATAATGTTTGAAATTTAGGTTTGTTTGAAAATTCTGTTGGATTGATACTTGATACTTTTCTTTTCATAACCTCAAGTTCATCTTCTTCCTCAGAATCCATCTGTTCTAATAATTGAAAACCAAAAGAAACATCGATATTAATATCATCTTCAGATAATAATTTGCCCATTACTCTTTTATAAGTAGATTCGTTTATTTTAATTTTCATCGGTATTATTGTTTAAAGCTGTATTAATGTTTATTGTTTGGTTTGGATATGTGTCTGTAAAATCTTTTAATAGACTTTTACGTCTCACTGTGTCATGTAACTCTTCATATATGTTATATAAAGTATCCATATCATCACTTAAAGTAGAAAATTCAGATAAAGTCCTATTATATTTGTTATAAGTGTCTATAGTCTTAAAATCCATCTCATCATTTATATAAGCATCCCAATATGATTCGATAATATCATCGAATTGGTCATGTTTCTTGGAATACACTTCTTTGGTATTCTCAATATCTTGGAGTAACTTATCGTATTTTTCGGGTTCTTCTATGATTTGTCTAAGACTTAGGTCCATAACAAAATTATACATTCTGTTTATCATTCTTTTACCCTCATTTAAGATTTTTTCCATCTCAGTTAAATGTTTGAGTAAATCGTTCTGATTGGGCAGAATGTTCAAAGTGTTCTCAACTATTCTAATCAAATCACTTCTCTTAAGTTTTACTACTTTAGCCATATAGATAAATATATAAAACTTATGATTTGTACAATCTTAGGTTATTATATAACGCCACAGGATTCTCCTCCGCAATTAGTCCGTATTCCTTCATTACGTTCTCGTGGATGACGTTTTTATCTTCATTAATGTATTTGGCTATAATGTTACAAAACCCGAAATTTGACTCATCTATGAGGTCCTGGTCGGTACCGGGGATTCCACAATAGTCGGCCTCTTCAACCTCACTGATGAACATCCCACTATAAAAACCCCTCAACCCAAAGGTATTAACATATTTGTCGGCATTGCACCAAATAAAGACACTATTATCTTTGAGATTGAGGATGGGTGCCGTGTTGTAATCAATGATATATCCACCGGCATTAAAGAATTGACCAACACTAAACAAACCACCCGGTGAACCGTGACCCATCATCATAACTCTATCATGTTCCCTAATTAGTTGTTGAACATCTGATTTACCACATCCACCAGTAATTACTGTTTTGTTTGGAATGTCTTTGTATACGATGTCAAGAAAGGAAGTGCTTGGGTCTTCTGGATGAATTATTAATGTCTTCATTATCCTATTATGTTTTTAATGTCTTCTTGTATACCGTCAGTAACTTGTTTATAGTCATCGTATTGGTGGTATCTTTCTCTGTGGGTATTAACCGCGTGAATCACGGATGTGTGGTCTCTTCCCATTACCTCACCAATATATTCATAGGTGTAATTAAATTCACTTTTTAACAGATACATGAATATAAATCTAGCATCAATTACTGTTCTTCGTCTAATTCTCGAGGTGATATCTTCAACTTTAACACAACAATTTTCCGCAACTATGGCTAATATATCGGAAATCTGAATTCTATCCCTTTTGAATTTTTTGATTTTTCGAATCTCGTCTTGATTTTTGATGCCAGGAAACGCATAAGGACTAACTTTTACTATTGTATTCATACAGTTTATTTTGTACAAATATAAGTTAAATGTTAGAATATCCCAAATATTTTTTAGAAATTTCCGAAAAGGAATTGATACACCACTTCAGGTATCTTAGTACAAATTACCTCATTACCGTTAGAATCGGTACATAATATACTTGGTAGTCCTTTGATGTATTGGTGTATATATTTTGGACCTTGTCTTAATTTTGCAACAATTAAATCCTTCCTATATAGTTTTTCACTATCATAGTATTCCATTAAAATAGTCTTATATTGACTTTCTGTTAATATTACTTTCATTTTAAATCGTCGAATATATCTCTTATCTTTTTACCCCAAGTTATTGCCGCATATCCTGAACCCGCCACAATAAATATAAAAAATAGAACCACATATGTGTGATATACTAATCCATATAATAAGAAAGCTATTATACCAACTATCAAAACCCACTTTTTTAATTTATCCATACTAATAAATACCCAATACAAATAAAAATCCCCACAATAGTGGGGATTAGTTTATTATTGAAAAGATGATGAACTATATACCCGAGCTTCCATAACCGGTTCCTCATCAGGACTTTCAGTTACATCCTCATCTCTTTCCAACGCTCTTCCTATACGTCTAATTCTGTCATCTCTAACTTCCATTTCAGGCTCTGGTTCCCTTAAACCAATGTGTCTCGAATCCAATAGTCTCTCTTCTTTTATTCTTTCATCATCATTTAAAAGAAATCTATTTGTTTTTGCACCCTTTTCTTTACACTCATTGTGAATGATTAACCTCAATTCATTATTAATTTCGGCCTCCAATGAATCGATTCTTGTGTCTTTTTGATTCCACCAAGAATATTCGGGTTCGTTTTTATCTAATGAATAAAAAGTTGCAACTTTGTAACCAGTTTTTTTGTTGATGGTATAAATTAGCACACCCTTCTTTGAATACTTTAAAAAGTACTCGGGATTGTTTTCTTGAGTGGTACACCATTTAGTATTTGAACCGTACTTCTTTGATGATGCATAAGTCAAAGGTCTTAATATCAACCACTCCTCATCGTCCAATATTACTTTGATTTGTTTTTCCATATCCTTATTATTTGCCGTCATTTCGGCAACACTAACAGAATTTGAAATATCTTCAAATGTAGAATACTTTGACAAATCATTTTGTTTAACCAAACCTCTTTCGTTATATTCACAAAACTTTTGGAAAGTTTTTAAATCAGAAAAATTAAACATAGATTCGATTAGTCTATAGAAAAAAACCATTTGAATTGTTGGGATTGGTTTCATCTCATCTTTAGATATGTTGAATTCATAATTCAACCTTTCGATAATTTCTTTTCTATGTTCTTCGATGTTTGGGGTTTTCTTCAACAATCTAAATAAGACTTCGGTATATTTTGATTTACCATCGGGTACAAACATTGAAAACAATTCATACATGTTTATATTGTTTTCTGGATTGGTTTTTAATTCTTTAACTCTAGACATTTTATTAATTTTTATTTTCTATATAATTTATAATATTATTTGTTGATAACCCTCCCATTATTAAAAATATAATTTTTGCTAATAAACTCCATTCAAATGGATTACTTTCATTCATTAAAAACCAAATTATTAAATACCAAGTACCATAACCGGCACTAACAACTATTATTAACTTTATAATAAGAAAGATAAATATTTTAAATGATTCCATAACTTTATAAACCTAAAGATTTTAATTGGTCAATTGTATGTTTAGCATTGATGTGATGAATTCCAATTCCACCCGATTCTCTCCACCCCTGTATATTATCTATTCTATCATCAATCAGAATGTTTTTGGGTCCCGCAAAATCCTTCTTATGTTTTGCACTTCTTAATATTAAGTGTACACCAGGTAGTTCTCTATTAACCCAATCATGTTTCCCGACTCTTGAATCATTTTGTCTTGACGGTGCGGATAATAATTCAGGAGAATACTTTTCAATATATCTCCATAATCTTTTACCATCGGACATCCAATCAAGATTAATCCAAAAATCATAACCTGCCTCATTTATCGGGTCCCAAAAGTTCTCATCTTCTCTATGTTCAGTTCCTAAATCATAACCGGTTAATTCATAATAACCTTTATTGAAATCTGTTAGGACACCATCCATATCACAATAAATTTTATATTCTTGGCTCATAATAAAAATATAATGAAAAAAAATTAAATAAAAAAATAAGCATAAAAAAACCCTCTTTCGAGGGTTATATTTTTTAAGGTTTTCTATGTCCTAAGACTTGTCCTGTTCGAGCGTTTACAACGTATATTTCACCGTCTTCGCCCTTCCCAAGGAATATATCTAAATGTTTTTTATTATTATCTGGTGCACCACCAATTTCGTAATCAAAATCAAGAGAATCTCCTTGTTCATCAACGTTAGTTGGGAAATCAGCAATATCGTCTGATTGTTCGTTTATAACATTTGTTACAATTTTTTCAATATCTGTTTGTGATAATTTTACTGTTTTTGACATGTCTTTTTATATATAAATACCCATTTATTAGGATTTCTTTTTATGAAGTCCTTTTTTTTGTAACATTTTTCTGGTCTCTTTGGCCATTTTGTTGCGATTCTTATCTTTTTTTTGTCTTTTTGTCATGTAAATAAATACATCACAAAGAGATAAATTTCGGAAGTTCTTTATCTTTTTCAGATACCACTTCTAAACCCGGCTCAACATACCAATTAATGTTCAAGACATTATCATTATATATGATTCCACCTTCCGATTCTTTATTGTACACGTTGTCTACTTTGTATTGGAAAATGGCATTATCTGATAGTACAGAAAATCCGTGAGCACACCCTCTTGGGACAAACAAAAACCTGTTCAAAGTCCACCCTAATTCAATTCTAACCACTTTACCGTATGTGTGAGAATGTTTTCTAATATCAACAACAACATCCAATACTCTACCATGCGTACATGTAACCAATTTAGCCTGTTCAAACTCTCCAGTTTGAAAGTGTAATCCTCTGATTACATTTTTGTGTGAATAAGAATAATTGTCTTGGATAAAATCCACTTCATACCCAAGTTTTTGATTGAACTCATCCTTATTAAACGGTACTGAAAAGTATCCTCGGTGGTCATGAAATGATTCATAGGTTATCAAATAACAACCATCAATGTCAGTTTTTGTAAATTTCATAAATTAAATTGATTCATAATCTATATCTCCGTAATCGTCGTAGTCATCATTTTCATCGTGACCCTCACCATCTTGGGCTTTTCTATACGCCTCACAAGTACTCCTAGCCATCACGGTATGGGTCCAAGTTTGGACACAAGTCCTCGAACATTGAATAGTGTACTCTTGTTCTTCGTTTTCTTCCCATCCCTCCTCGTCTTCACACTCATCTGGGTCGATACTAACAGGAGAGTCTACTCTTTTCATCTTATCACACTCTTCAATGATATCATTTCTGAGTTCTTTAAAAGCACTGAGAGTACTGAATTCAAAATTAAACGAACCTAATTCAGATTTAATAGTAAAACTTATGTGTTCGGGTTTACCTTCCTCGTATTGATTGTCCTTTACGTAATTTAAGTAAAAACCATCACACTCACCAAAATCAATATGACTTTCACTAGGATACATAGAGTACCACGGCCAGTTCCCATCCGACTCTTTCATTTCCTTATATTCGTTTTCTAATGCTTGTAATTCTTTAATTGCGTTGGAGTATCTTTTATCAAAGTCTTTCTCCCATTTTTTTGTACGTTTTGGCATATTATTTATTTTTTACTTTAGGATGAATAATGACTTTTTCTTTTTTTGTTCTTTTCTTTTTAATCTTTTCAATCTCATCTTTTGAAATATAATCCAATTCAGTTTCACCGGGTTCAATATGCATTATTTTATCAACAAATTTATCCATGTTGATATAATAGTACAAAAAACAAATTGTAAATAACCCAACTATACCAGATAGTATATTGAGTATTGTGTTTGATACAGTTAATCCTGGAAACACAATAAATGTAAAAATTGCAAATGTTCCGAATCCAACAAATATGGGTGAAGATATTTTTTTGTTGAATACTTTTTCTAATAGTTGTTTCATTTTGTGAGTTTAAGGATGGTTGGGTTCAAAGTTCAAATTAAAAAAATCTAAAAGGAGTTTTTAAGTTTGATGATTAACTGTTGACACGCTTATTGAATGTTAATTTTTGAGTTCACTAACGATATCAATACATCAGACTGAATAGATTGTTAAATGGTGTGTGACCATTCGTATTGATTTAGTTAATTATCTCTCATCCCCCAACCAATATTTTTAATTAATTAATGTATTGTGATTCCATTGGTCTAATTCATCTTGTAAAGATTCAATTCTTGCTTCCAAGTTTTTAACCATCTTATCTTTCTCAACAATGTTGATTTCTGCATGTTTAACCACAGGTTCACCCTCACCCCATCTTCCACCATTCACTTTACCTGATGTACAGTTAAGTGATTTCAAATGTTTAACTTGATTCTTAAGTTCTGACAACTCAAAAATCTTATCATAAACTGGTAGATTTGCTTTATGAATTTGTGTTTTTAACACAATCAAATCATTTGTTAATTCCATCCATTTACCAATCGACTCTATTGCTGAATATGGACGTGGATTACCTTCATCGACAACATTGTATTGTGATGCTTTATTAAACTCTTCGCTGATTAAACCAACGAGTTTGTTTTTCTTTTTAAGTGCTTGCTTAATGTTCATATTATTTTTTTTAAATTTGAATATATAATGGAGTTTGTTCTCCAACGTACGCTCCTAAGACATTAAAATCAAGATATTCCATAGCCTCATCAAAGTCCATCCCCTGTTGGTCAACGAGAATACTTCTCATCTTATCAACATCGTAAACCAATCTTAATTTAACAGCATCATATCCAATAACCGCATCATCAAATCCATCTGCCTTTAGTAATTCGTCTTCAGAAAATATTTCAAGTATTTGTTCTAGTGTCATATTAAAATATAACAAAAAAACTTGAAATAAAAAAATTATCTGTCAACATTTTGCATATCATCTATGTGATGGTCAAGTGCACCTAGTTCAGAACCGATTTGATAAGTTTTCATTATTTTAATAACTTGTTTCAAATCGTATGGTGCAAAATTCAAAGAACCGTCCATACCAATATCCATTCTTCTTCCATTACTAACTTTTTTATCAAACGGTAAATGACAATGCCCATGTAAATGAATACGACCTTTACGAAGACCATTCCAACTTGATATTGGATAGTGACACATTTCTATTGTTTCACCTTGATAATCAAACTGGTCGAACCAACTTACACTCTTAAACAAGTCTCTAACACCACCTCTATTTCTGTCGATGTGATGGTCATGATTACCAAGAATCAAATGAATATTCTTACAGACTAATCTGTGATAAAACTCTTCAATGTTTTCAAAACCACCAAAAGACCAATCACCTAAATGAATTAGCACATCATCTTGACCAACAACTTCATTTATGTTGTTGACAATTGCCGCATTCATTTTCTCAATTGTTTCGAATGGTCGCGTCTGTTTTTCTGGTATCGAACCATCGGGCATTCTCCATTTAGTTACACCTCTACAAATGTTGGTGTGACTGTAATGGGTGTCAGATGTTATCCAAACTTTGACATCATTATCAATTTTAATCATATTAACAAAAATCAGTGGATGAACTCACACGAAGTCCATCGATTATTTTATCGTCGTGTTTCTCACTGTCCAACCAAAAAGAACCATGTCCTTTCAAACGTTCTTTTTTACGGTACTCTTCATTAACTACCAAACCATTTGGTTCTCCCCAATTAAGAGCCATTAAAATGAATTCATTAACGTTTTGTTCTTCACCATACTCATCAACGACACGACCTGCACGAATGAAATCTAATAAACTTTCCTTATCGTGATAGTATTTGTTTTTATGGAAGTTCCAACAAAATTTCCAACCATGACTCCTCTTACCTAAATGGATTGATGTGTCTTCTAAAAACATTTCCCATGGTGAAAACCATTCCCAATCTTTTCTTGGGCTGATGGTTCTAAATCCACCCTCAATATTTTCTGGTGATAAATCAAGATTGGTTACAAAACCAATTAGAGTTTGTTTACGAGCCTCCATTTCCTCGTGTGTTGGTATCCGATAGTAATTTGTTCCCATGTTTGTGTGAGTTAATACACAAATATAGTTATATTTTCGGATATTCCAAAATATATCAAAAAAAATCCCCGATTTCTCGGGGATTATATTATTTTTTTGTTGAATGAATTGTTTGTTTAATTAAACCGACTATTTCATTTTCAGATAAGTCATATTTTTTTGTTGTTTCACTTCTCTTCTTGAAGATTCTCATTTCTAATTGTGGAACAGGGTCGTAACTAATTAATTCATCTCTTAATTCATCTAACACTAATTCAAGTGCCTTTCTGATTTGTGGATGGTTTTTTAGTATTGAAGAAGTGGTACTATAATTCAATCCGTGTGGAACTGGAACTGAAGCCGCTTTTCGGAACGTAACCAATTCTTTAAGGCCACCATAGTGTTTTGATTCTTCTCTTAACTTTTCACTAATTTCAACCCTAACCGCAACTTCCCAATCATATTTTTTGGCTCCTTCATCGTACTTACCATCTAAATTAAAGAAAGTTACAGTTAAATAATCTTTTTCTTCTGCCTTCTTACCTTCTCTATCTAATTTGTAAACACGTGTTAAAGGGTCTCTTTTATACGCATCACTGGTTTTAACTTGTTTTCTTTCAAAGTTCCATCTAATACCAGGATTTTTTTGTCTAGCTTGGTTCTCACCAACTCTATCAATTTTAAATCCTGTGTCCTTACTATCAGGGTCATCATGAATATCTAAGATATCTGCAGCTTCTTCAGCAAATTCTCTGTAATTGTTATATGTGAAAACATTATGTGATTCTAAAGATACATCTTCATTTTCTTTTTTAGAGTACGTATCGGTGTGTCTTTTTTGTTTACCAGGTTCTTGAGTGTTAAATTCAATTGAAGGGAATCCCATCATTAACATAGTATCATTCAACCCACTTAACTTTTCCCTGATTGTTGGATATAAGTCTCTTAAGAACTTCTCACGAGCGGTAACATCTTTTGAACCTTTACCTGCAATTAAATCTACACCGGTTTTAGCCATTAATTTTTCGTTTGAACTAGGTGTAATTTTTTGAAGATACTCTGGATATCTTTTATCTTGACTATACCCAACATCTTTAATCCAATCAACAAAGTGAATCGTAGCTTCTGGGTCAACACTATGTGACATCGGGTCGTCTCCAATCAAAGGGGTTACCACATCTTCAAACCACTCGGCCCATACTTTATTTTCTTTTAATAGTTCTTCAGTTTCATTTTCATCCAAACTAACAAAAACGACACCTTTACCAATATTTTTTAAAGGATTAACAACATACCCAATTGGTAATTCTTCAACCCTACCATCTTTTTTGGTAACATATCTTTTAAGTTTTTCGTGTTCAGGTTTTTGAGGAAACAACGGCTTAACTCTTGAAGGTTCAGGATATTCCCATTCACCTGTTTCTTTGTTATATTTGGGTTCACCTTGTCCCTTTTCTTTTCTACCAGACTTTGAAGATGTTGATTGCCATCTTGGGGCGTATCCCATTTCGTCCATTTCTTGGGACTCTAAGATATTTTGTAATAAATCTTTCTTTGATATTTCTTCCATTTCGTATAGGATTAATTATATGTATATAAATACTCCGTTATTTAAACCAAGACGGAATTTCTCTATATTTCCAATTACAAAAGTTTCTTTTTTCTCCCATGTAGTAATTTCTATATGATTGAACGTGACATAGTTCTTTATATTCATCCGGCATCGCCAATGGTGGATTGGTAAATTTCTTATTTGGGATATTTGGGTGGTTATCTGCACACCATAATAAAATATCATATGTTTTGTGGGTTTTCCCATAGCGATGATTGTACTCCCAACATAATTTAATACCCAAATCACATAACCACAAGTAGTTGTTCAAGTCCTGACGAACCCAAATAGAACACGGATGATTCTTATGTGATAGTTTGTAGGGTGCTTGACCACCAGTTACCCAATGTGCACCACAAAGTAATTGTGCGGTTTCTAAAATCATTTTTACCACATGTTTATCATTGTGGTATTCCGCACATTTACTTGTGTTCTTATCTAAATAGAATATGTTCATTGTTTATTTTTTTCACCATAAACATCCCAATACATTTTTCTAACTTTAGCACCTAATAGTGAATCGTTAGATGTGTTGAGAATGTCTTCACCCGAAATTGTAATAAGTGAAGTTCTTTGTTTCATAACTCTACTGATATAATCGTCTTGATTATTGTTTGTTCCATCGTAACATTCTCTACAACATTGTCCAGAACCTTCGACGTATCCATAACGATAATCGATGTGGGTTGTAATTTTAACGTCTGTTTTCTTCCCACATAAAACACACGTTTCATAAATTTCATTTGAATCTCCTACGGATGTAACTAATCCGTCTTTGTTAGTGGTTAAAGGTACATGATGTTGTCCCATATTAAAAGTTTTAGAGTATAAATCTACTTAAAAACTTTGAAATATCCAATAAAATCTTGAATTATTATAAAAAATATTAAGATAAACTAGCAATCCTTGGTTTGGCGCCAGCATTGTAACTACGAATCACTTTAGCAACTAAATCACCCGTTCCCCACGTTTTTAAAGACTCACATTGAGCAATTCTTTCTGCACCCATGTCATTCTTTAAACCATTTAAAATACAGTCGTAACGACCATTCTTGAGGGTTTTAACTGTGGCAACTAGACCATCTCTAGTGGTTTGGTAGTTTCTAACTCCAGCACTATTCATTGTAGTAGAACCTGGCATGTCCCAAGTAGTATTAAATGGATTATTAATTCCCCCTCTACCTTCCGCTTGTCTCCAAGCCAATAAGAATTTCATATTCTCTTGAGTTACAGGTGCTTGGAGAACTTGTAGTAACGTTGTGTAAAATTCACTATCTGTTGAACCTGTATAATTTAAATCGTTTATGTTTGTATATTGTTGAATTTCTTTTGATGTAACTCCTCTTTCTTTTAATAGTTGAATAAGTGTGGTTAGCATTTCTGGTGTTGCAACCTCAAAATTACCACTTGGGGTTCCTGAGACACCTTCTTTGTTTGAAACGTGTAAATGATTATAGTGATTCCCACCAATATTTGTTTGCCACAGTACGGCTTTTGGGTTACCTGATTCATTATTCCAACTATAACCCATTGAAACTAATGCATCTTTAAGTTTATCACCATATTCTTTGAACTTAGGGTTACCATAACCAACACCGTTTAATAAAGCAATATCAACAGCGGTACCAAAACCGTGCCTACTTTCATTTCCCGATACTGTATATTTTGAATGCCCAGTACTTGCGGTTGTAATCGTAGCAACAACACCTGAAGATTCGCCGGCCTTTTGTAAATCGGCAAGCAACGCATCATTTACCTCATCGTATTTACTATCATTATCAACCTTAACGTTTGAATAATTTACGTCCCCGATTTCAACAAATGCCTCATTAATTGTGTCTTTTTGTACTTTCTCAGCTTTGAATTTTCTAACCGCAGCCCCTGTTTCAGGACCAAATAGACCATCAACACCGAATCTTGGGAGTTCATATCCAAGCAATATTAAACCGATTTGCATCGTCTCAACTTCCTTTTGGAAAGTCATTGAACCTCTTTCTTGTTGGGAAATACCATTACCTTCTGAGGCTTTTTGTAGAGTATCAAAAAACTTTTGTACATCTGGTTCAACGACATCGGCCTTTTTTTCGTCCTTTCTACCTAAAAGATTATCTAGAAAACCTTCATTCATTACTTGTTTTCCATAATTTAAACGATGTATTCTTTGTAGTTGTTCTTTTAGCGTCTTCTTCATATCATTATAAATATATAAAAATCAAACTTTAATCCACTTCTGTGTGGAATCTAATTTGAATGAACCGACATATTTTTTATTCCATTGGTCGGGTGATATTAAAGATAAAAAGGTTGTTTCGTCTTCTCTAACATATAAATGATAAACCTCATTCATCACAGGAATAAATGAATATGTGGATTGATATACTAGTTCGTTCCAATTGACTTCGTCAACTAGTTTTTTAAATTCTTCAACAAGTTCTTCGTATTTTGTTTTGAATTGTTTGTTTGCGATTCCCGCTTGTGTCTGTTTCCATCCACCAACATCTTCCAGTTTGATTGCAGGTGCACCTTGATTACTACCATAAGTTAATTCTTTTTGGTAGTATCCTTTTTTTTCGTCCCATACAACCAAATCAGGTTTTTTCTTTCCCATTACATGATTTGGTCTTTGTCGTTATCGTTATCCTCATCTCGACCCCAATTCAGGAAGTCTTCACCTTTATAATCGGGATGATTCTTTTGCATGTAATCAATACCTACAACCCATCTCCAAGCTATTAGTGCGGATGCCACAATGATACTTATGATTGCAATTACCATAATTTTTTTAGTTAATTTTTATCTTCTACCCAAATATATATGTCTTCAGACAACGGACTTGTTTCGCCAGGAATATAATTTGGATTGTTTATAGTTTTCCAACTCATTCCACATCTACTACATTTACATCTATTAGGTGCCCACCCAAAGTTGTATGTGTATTTGTGACCAAACAATTTACAAATCCATTTCTTCATTACTTTAAAAAATTTAAAATCTTTTCTTTGATTCCTGTTTGTTTGATGCCTTCAGTACTTAATGGTGTTTCTACAAAGTTGTCTAAACCCCACTCGTGTTCATAAGGTACACTGTAGTGAAGACCGGTTTTACCCATTTTCAAATCATCAATCGATACCCAATGAGTAACTTCAGGATGGTCAACAAGATATTGTTTTATTTCTATACTTCTTGTTTGTTCCAACTCCCATTCACGAGACCATATAAACCCCGCAGGATAAGCCTTAATGTACCAAGTACATTGTCCTAAATTAGGTGTGAAGTCTATCGGTTTCTTTTTAATGCCTTGCGATTCATAATACTCACCCATCTCCTCAACGTTCGCCCATCTTTTCCAATCAGATGAGACAACAATTTCGGCACCCGTTTCTTCCAATATTTCATTTAGAACCTTGATTGCTTTTTTATTGAAATTATCAAAGCGCGATAAAACCGGTAATGAAGCCACCGATTGTGATAACTTTCTACCAGCCTCTCTTTGTTTTTTATGTCTACCTCCCCATTCAGTTGATAAACATATAACACCATCATGGTCTAAAAAAATTACTTTCATTTTTTAAATTCTTTGAATATTTTTACAAATGGTTTTTCATATTTCTCAATTTCTTTTGTGTCCAAACCATTATAAAGACCGGTTGATAGAAATGCCTGAGCCTCATCATCTAAAATCTTTCTATCATTCACATAACCCATCTTAATCAGTTTCTTGTCAATCTTATCCATAACTTTTTTAGGTATTAAGGATAGTTGATATAACATTCTTTTTTTGTATTCTTGATTGGTATAATATAAACCATGAGCAATCTCATGATTCATAGTACCTTTATCTTTAGAACTTACACCAATCAAATACCAATCATGCCTTGTTCCATTATTTTTATTTTGAGCATCTAACGCACAATAAAAATAAATGTCATTCATGATTACATCATATTCAGTTTCTTTATAAAAAATATCAACCCCCTTCTCAACAATGTTTGATGGTATGTTATATCCCGACCAATCTTCAGGATAAGTAAAGACTCCCTTCTTCCACACATTTTTATAATGTCTCATATATTCCATCCAAGTGAATGGTTTACCTCTGAATTTTTTATATGGTGATTCGTAGAATTCTTGATAACGGCAAAATAACATTGCCCTATCGTAATTATCATCTACTTCAACACAATAGATGAATGGTTTTACTTCTTTTACTTTACCCTTAACTAAGGGGTGCTTAATTTTCACTAACTTTTAATTTTAAAATCGTGATTATAGATGTTATTTTCTTTTATCCAAGCAATAACACTAAGTACAGAACGAGCTTCTATACTTGACTCACTCAAAGGTCTTTCTTTATTATTTTCAAGTTTTGTTTTAGCTTGACTTTCTATTTCTTCTAAAGCCGTTCTTTCCAAAACAATAAACTCTTTATAACCCCCAATGATTTGTTCCGACATTATCTCAAATGTTTATACTTCGCAGCCAAATTATTAATATAGTTTTCTTCATGGATAGATAATAAATCCCTACATTTTGCTAACTTATCAAGACTATCCCAAAAAATTTGGTCGTTCATGTTTGGTTTACTTACACCGTTATTTTTGTTTTTGGTATCTTGGTCTGGCTCAATGTACCCATCCTCAATAAGGATTTCAATTAGTCTATCTCTTTCTCTTTTGCTACAAGAGTCCACGAACTCGCTTGGGTCGATGTCTACTTCTGCTGTAAATTCTGGCATAATATTTTATTTTAAGTTTATCAAAAAGATAAGTAAAAAAATTATAAATAAAAAATTATAAAGAAAAAGATTCCCCACATCCACAAGTTCTTGATGCATTAGGGTTAACCCATTCAAATCCTTTACCGTTTAATCCACTTGAATATTGTAATTCAGTACCTATAAGATAAAGTAACGATTTTTTATCTATTACAACTTTTAAATCTGGTAGAGTGACAACCTCATCACTTTCGGTCATTTCATTATCAAAGTCCATAACATAAGAAAGACCACTACAACCCCCACCTTTAACTCCCACACGCAAAAAATGGGTATCATTACTGATACCCTCTTCTTTCATAACCTTTTTCAAATGTTCTAATGCACTATCTGTAATGGTTATCATAATTAATCTTTAATAATTAATTTACCATCAGGAAAATACTTTTTAAGTACTTCCAGTTTATCTTCAGCATCCACCAATCTTTGTAGAGCTATTTCACCATCTTTAAAGAAATCATTTGCGGTATGGTCTCCAATACCAACTGATTTTTCAGTTAATAACTCTAATGACATAAGTGCCTGTTCTCTTTCTGAAATTGCATTTGCAATTAACGCTTTAACTAATCTTGACATTTTTTAATTGTTTTTATTTTATTTATATTTTTTCCACAAATCACTTAGTTTTCTTGTTGGTCTTTTTGTTACTAATCTACCATCGTCGGTTTCTTCCATCAATGGTGCTCTCCAAAGTTCATAAGCCGTCCAAACAGTTGTAACGACTAAGATTAATGCAACATACTTCATAAAATTTGTTTTTATTTGGTGAAATACTCTGACTTCCAAAATTGCCACCATTTTCTTTTAACTATTGGTTTACATTTTGAAAATGGATTATCTCCGAATGCCACTTTATTTAAATACTTTGAAGAAATCAGATTAAAGAATATCTCGTGGTATTTTTCATCTATTGTGGCAAAGTCAGCGGTAACATCAATGTTTAACATTACCGGACCTTCTTCGGTATAAACTATAACTTGTTCTTTTAACTTAACTAAACTACTTGTTTGTAGGTTTATGAAGTCTCCATTACCTAAATGAAACTCCCCTTGTCCTTTACCCATATTATTCTGTTTGTTTGTACAAAATGTCTTCGAATTTTTGTGCCGAAAGACTATCTTCTTCTTTTAAAATTTCAAGAGTCATCTCATACCTACCTAAATTATTTTGTAGAATGAACAAGGAATCTTGTAATTCTTGTTTTTGGATATCTCCTCCACCCAACACTTCAATCTTTTGTTCGCTACGTAGTTTTGCCAATTCTTTTTGTTGGAAATAACAAATAACTAAGACCGCAACTGCTCCTGTTCCTACAATTGCTTTTTGATATTTTGCGATGAACTCTTTCATAGGTTTTGTATTTTAATTAATAAATCGTTTACTTCTTCTTCGTTTAGATAACCCACAACATCTCCATGTGCAACTGGATTATCATAATGTAGTTCTCCATCAGAATCCAAAACCGCCAATTCATAAAGTCCTTCTTTACCACCATATGAAAATGTGTGACTAACTACCGAGGCACCCCATCCATTTTCAAAATGTATGCGTCCTGTTTTTCCGTTCATATACTCATCTGAGATGGTTTGAAACTCGATGTCTTTAAATGTTTTCATTTTAATTTTTTTTACGAATGATTGTATTAAATAAAAGTTCATACTAAAAAATTTCTTCAGCAATTCCTAAGACTTCTGCAAGCCCCAATAAAATTGCCGATATTTCTAAATGTCCTTGGAATAGTGAAAAACAGGCGCCAAATCTGATACCCGATTTAAAAATACTAATCCAAAAATGACTGTTTGATTTTGATTCCTTTGGTTGCATAATAGTATTAATTTAAGATTTATTTTTGATAATTCAAAATTTACTTTTCTTTTAAGAAACTATAAATGTGACCAGTTACAGGAATACACCAACCGTTACCAATCATTTTAATTCTCTTAGTTGCACATACACCTTTAACATTAGTGTAACCGGCTTTAAGACCTTGTAGAACCTCGGCCTCCATAATACTTAACAGTTTAATTTCACCCGACTCCGTTTCATAAAAACCAGTTCCAAAAGAATGACCCTTTCTATTTGTTGAACCTATTTTGGTAACCAAGCAATTTGATTTACCATCAACGCGAGTTGTTTTAGGATAATAATATTTCCCATCTTTACCCTTACGACCTCTGAATCCAACACCATTCTTTGCTCCATTAATAATATTACCAATAGTGATTCCTCTGTCTTCAGGTACTTGTACACCCTCAAAATCTGTCCAAAATAAACGAATACGACTTTGTCCCCAAACACGAGCGGCATCAAATAAAATTGGTTTCACACCTAACGCGTCACTAATAACATTTTCCCATTTCTTTGTCATCTTAACATTCTCTAATAAGAACTTAAGTACAGGTAAACCTCTTTCAATTTGGAGATTACGGATGCCGCGATATAATCGAACAAACTCCCAAAACAAATATGATTGTCCTTCAAATTGAAATCCTTCAGATACCAATTGTTCATAATGTTCTAAAGTTAAAATCTCAATTTCAGTTGTGGTTGAAAAACCTTTCTTCTTGCCCATAAATGACAGACACTGACATGGTGAACCTCCATCAATAACGGTTACATCTAAAAAGTTTTCTGGTTTAAGATTACGAACATCACCGACTTGAATGGTGTCGGGAAAATTTGCGTTCAACACATCAATAGAAGATTGTTCGACTTCACTGCTGTAATGTTTAATAACATTTAATCCAGCGTACTCTGCAGATAATCTTGACCCACCATAACCTGCAAAAAGTGATAAAATTACGTGTCCTTTTTTCATTTGTCTTTTGTTTATGTGATTAACAACAAGACAAATTTAAGAATATATTTTTAATATAAACAAATATTTTAGAATATTTCAATAAGATTTTTATAACTAACTTATAATGAGTTAGTTATGAAGTCATATTTCTCTTTTTTCCATTCCAAGTCACTAAAATTTTCCATTCTTTTGTTTAACGTTTCAATTGATTTCTTAAACAATTCATTAGACACGGGTGTGTTTGCCTTTCCATATGATTGGATAAGTCTTCCCTTTCTGTACTGAAGGTCTATTTTTTTTCTTTTGTTGGTTAATGAGATGTAGATATAAAACAATCCGTGTGGAAATTGTTTCGCCATGCAATTTTTCATAGTGAATCCTTCAAGCCTATAATCTTCTTCAGTCAACAATACTTTAGGTTTAAACACTTCACCATCAATAATAATATCTTCCTCGATTACGTTTACTACATCATCAGGAATATTGTACTTAACCTTATAACCTCTGGCAAAATGTAATTTAATACCTGACCAAGTTTCAATATGGTTTTCAAAGTCGATATCATTTTTAGATTTAAATTTTAACTCTATTCCTCTTGCCTCTAATAAATCTCTAATTGAAAATAATTTATTTAACGAATATATTAGAGAATCTGGTCTAAGAGTATCCTTTTCCCAATTCTGAATTGTCTTCACCATGAATTGTTTTTCAGATTCATTTTTCAATTCATGTGTTTTTTTATTAATAGGTAACTCAAAACAATGATGTTCCCAAACAAATTGTTTTAGATAATCAACATAGTTGTCACCAAATAATTTACAGATATAATTTAATGAAGAAATATGAATAGGTTTATCAGATTTTTTATTTAGTTCACTAATTAGATACTTTGATTTTATTCCATATGAATCTAATACCGCAGGTAAAAATTTGTAATCATTTTTTTGTAACCATTTCTTCTTTGGGTATTCTGTTCTTATGTCATTGTATATTCCATCATGTGATTTAATTCCTTTCATGTTCAAATGAAAGTCAACTAATAGGTCATATAATCTATTGATTGAATACTTTTGATTGTGGTCTTTATCTAAATAAAATGTGGATTTAAAAGATGGTTTTATCTTATCAATAAAAATATTAACAATTGAATCGAGAGCTCTGTTATATTTTACTCCCCAATATCCAATTCTCTTTTCTCCACGAAGAAATCCATTCTCTGTTAAATCAAGCAGTAAACTAAAATTGTTTTTCTTTGTGATTGTTTTGTTTCTAAATGTTTTTTCATTAGTTAAATTCTCATTTATTATTTTATATGAGACCATTACATCACCATTTAATAAAGAAACATTTAATGTGTGTTCAAACGTAATATGCATTTTTGAACCGTATCTGCTATAACCAAGCTCGAATACTCCTGCATAGATTAAAGTTGTATCATCGGAGAAAACTTTTAAATCACAAGTTGATGTGTTGTTATTATTTTTTTCTGTTTTTTCTTGATTGTGTGTAAATAATAAATCCATACATAAAATATATATGGATTTATTTATATTGTGTAGTTTAGAATGGAAGTAGGTATCCTAATTCAGTTCTCGGTCCGGTCTGTTCTTTTTGTATTTGTACACCATTTATAATAATGGGGACTTTCAATTTTTCTTTCCAATTCAATGTGCCCCATCTTGCGCGTTGTTTTATTTTTTCATCCAACATGATTATACTGTATGTGAAAAAATCTGGTGGAACCCTATTACAAAAGTGTCTTTTCTGAATTGGTTTACCTGTTTGAATATCGTACTCGATAGTAACTCTATCGCTGCCGTCCTCAGTCCTCAATGATACAATCATCGACCTATCTTTATCCGCATATGTTGCAACACAGTGATGCATAAACGAACCCTCCTCAACATACTCTTCTTCTCTTTTTAATATATGTGGATACAATTTCTTTCCTTTCATTTCATCATCAACAATGAATGAAGGTTCATCTTCCGTTCCAATGTTGATAATATAATCAATAGGTGATTCAATGTCTTTAATAGTTTTCTCATCATATTGATATTCAATAACCCAACCCTTTCTAATTGCGGCAATCATTTTGGATAGTTCCGAATGTTCATTTAGAAATTCTTTTTGGGTTTTGGCCCTCATATATAAATCTGGAATAAAATCTCTTAGTTTATGAATCATATTGAAATGGTCATTAAGTGATTGAATTTTATCTTCAGACAAGAAATTAATTTCGTGTCCATCATTATTAAAAATTCGTATCAAATTTTCTTTTTCAATATCTTTTAAATAATATTTCACCTTAGGATAACCTCTATCCATCATGTGTTTATTATATCCATCAAGTGAAAATGGGTCATTTTTATTTGATTTCCATTTAAACACCTCTTCTTTTAAGTTTGAAATATATTTGGTATGTCCATTACCCAAGATGTTACATAACCATGTTAATGCACCTAAATCAATAAATTGATTTTTATGTAGAATTCTAATGGTTGATTTAGATTTAATACCCATCACATCCAAAACAGAAGCAATCAACTTATTGTCATTCTTCTTTAGATATTTTTTTGTTGGGTAGAACTTTGTAATAAAATGTGCAAAGTTTCCGTCGGGTACTTTGATTTCTTTTTTCTTCACAAAAAAATCAATTAAATCAAACATAAATGTTGTCACATTCTGACCGTAATTGTTATGGGTCGATGATATTCCAAAAAAGTTTTGTACCTCCTTTGTAAATTTTTGGTCATTAAAAGTGGATTTAATTAATGGATACAATCTGGATTTTTGGTCAATAGTCTTTTTAATATTAAAGAATGAACCACCAGTATGTAACATACTATTGGCAAAAAAGAAATCATTTTTTCTTATTCGAGATGATTTCCTTTTCCCACCTCTACCCGACTCAAATAAAATTACATCACCCGTTTTAGTGTTAATGGTGATTGACATTATAGTTTCGTGTCTTCTAAAGTAAATAGAATTGAATTGTCTCGTTTTGGAACCTATATATGTTCTTATTGTAACCTTATCACCATTTCTTTTAAC
>JACCDW010802233.1_pt1 | contig 48386 bp, 67 predicted proteins | sample 7449781 | NCBI WGS metagenome assembly JACCDW01 (sample SAMN15323449, study PRJNA562643) | freshwater metagenome | isolation source: river surface water | place: USA:Blue River Watershed | collected 2017-08-18
CAATGCCTTTGTTTCTATATTTTGGATCAACTTCAGTGCCCCCACTCTCCAAGTGGTCGCTGTATAGTTCAAACAATACATGGCCTATTTCTTTGTTGCCATGATAGGCTTTGATCCATAACAATGGCTCACCTATGAATATTTCAACCGTTGCCTTGTAAGTATAATCGCCAATTTGTTGAGTGTGTTCAAATCTTCGGTTACGAATATCTCTGTTGATCTTTTCGTTGACCGAAAAGTTCTCTTTGATGTAAATGTTTTCCAACGCAGCCGCAACACCAGGATGCATGGGACTGGGCCACTTGCCTAGTTCTACCCAGCAATAGTCTTTCCACTCATCGCAGGGCTTGGGCTCAAACTCATGTGGCACTATGCCGATGAATGTCACATACTTTGCATTGCGAGCCAAGGGCTCTAGTGTGACGGGACCACGATAGCCTGACTCTTCGGCCAGTTCTCTACGTGCTGTTTGTTCCAGTGTTTCGCCAGGCTCTCTGCCACCACCCCATGCTGCCCACATGCCAGGATCGTTTACAGAGTCTGATCGTTGTTGCAGACCCCAACGACCTGTGTCTTCGGCATACAAAATAATGCCAGCTGCACTGGGTTCTGTAAATTCTTTTGCTCTCATGATATACTAATAATTTTTTCTATGCCCGGCGTTATTCCCGGAGCCTTGGGCAGCACTGTTTTCAACATGAATTTCATTTGGGTAGAACTTAGTCTTTTCATGCCCAGTGCTGTTTCTCTAGACCAATCATACACCCAGAATCTTTGATTTACTTCGATTTGTTCTAGTTTTTTCAAAATTTTGGGCAGTTGTTTTCTAATTATATAATCAACTGCACGTGGATCAACACCACGCTCTTTTGCTCGATCCAATGAATGGCTGTCGACTACAATTTCTAAGTTGGGAGTTAGTATGGTCCCAACTGCGATTTCATTGATAAGCATTATGCTTCCCTCCACAAAGGCACAACTTCATAACCTTCACCACTTACACCGTAGCCATTTTGTCTCAACCAGCCCGCAGCAATTCTGTTGGCATCGCCTTGATTGTTGCCTATACCGTGAATCTGTGTGACTTCTTCACCTGATGGTAATCGCACTGACCAGCCAATGAGTTCACGGCCTCTACCCAAGGGTTGTGGAGGGTTTTGAGCAGGTTGTTGTGTTGCTTGTGCAGCAGGTTGTTGTGCTGGTCTTGCGTGTCTTTCGCGAACATCATACTGATCAGGATCCAATCCCAAGTCTCGTAGAATAGATTCTGCTTCACGTTCAGCCGCAGCTTGGTTGACCGCTCTAAATCCTGTTAGCTGACTGCGATTGTTGATGTTGAAGATTATGTATTCTATACCACTGTCGGATTGTTGTGCAGCAGGTTCAATCTCACGCACTTCAATGTCGGGTCGCAATGCAGGGTTTGTTGCACGAGTTTGTTCAATCCATTGCTCAGCAGCTTCGCGACTTGGGAATCTACGTAGAACGCTGTTGTCTGCTTGTCCTGGTGCTCTCGAAAAACGATTTTCTCCAGTTAGCCAAATGCCCCAGTTGCCGCCTTGCTGACCCGCCGGTTGTGCCGCAGCACGTTGGCGTTGTCGATCTAGGGTACTACCAGGAATTGGAGGTTGTCCACGAGTGATTTGTGGATCGTAATGCACATCCACAGCGTTACCAGGATGTTCTTGTTGCCATTGTGCTAACACGGTGTTAGCGTCATCTACACCCGACGCATTGAATCTATACAAGGGCACAGGAGGATTTTCTCCTCGTGGAGCAAGAATCCAAGCACCTTCTGGATTGCTGGCACGACCGCCCGCTGTGGGACCACTGGCTTGCCCCACTGGTTGTGCTGCACCTACAGAGGCACGAACCGGACTTTCATCATAAGGACGGATAGGATAAGCATCGGCATTGGGTAAGTTTGAATTGCCCCATTCCATTGCGGCTGCGGCAATAGCACCTTCTCTACTGGTTGCTACAATTTCAATGCTGGCAGTGTTAGGAGCATTACGTCCTTCTTTGTCTACACGCCACCAATACTTTTGCCCGCCTGTGGGGTCTTTTTCTATACGACGTTGCAGTTGTGCTTGTTTGACGAAACTACGTAGTGCAGCTTTGGGCATCTTACCAGCAACATAGTCCGAGAAATACTTGATAGTATCAGCACCTTTTGTTTCTACAGCAGTAGGTTCCAACAACTTGTACAGTTTCTTCAAGTATTCTTCTCTATAAGCTTCGGGATTGATAGCAGCACTCAATGCCACAGTAAAACGCAATAGAGTGTTTTCAATTTTGTCAAAGTTAGCATCTAACCAATCACCACCGGGTGAGCGGAATTCAATGTATCCTGACTTGGTATTGATTGATGTATACTTGTCTGTGGTGCCTGAGTGTATGGCCTTGGTAGCAAGTTCTTCCATACCACCGCGCATTTTATCCAGCAAAGCTTTGGCTGAGTCAGGATTGCGCTTGACCAAGTCTTGAACCTTGCCCAGGGCTGACTTGGCATAGGTATTTGAGCTACGACCGTATTGATCCAACACATATCGGTCGCCCAATAACAGTGCCAACTTTACATAGTCCAACTTGTCCAAGCTATAGTTGGGCACTGAAATGTTGATGTGTAGACCCGTGGATTTGTTGGTATAGCAACCTGTTCTATCGGCCCAGGCTTTGACTTTGTTCAAGTCACTCAGCAATTCATCAATGGGCATTGGAGGACTTACAAACTCCAATCCGCCATCGTCTGAATCATCTGGGTCCAAACTGCCATCGGGTTCCACAACGTAGTGTCCGGCTTCTCTTCTAGCACCGTGGTAACTGGAGCTGGCATTTATTGGTTTGCCAATGGCGCGGCTGAAGTCATCGGCCACGTTGTCGATATCCATCTCACCGTTGTTGTCGTTGATGTTGGTGTAGTAGGGCCAAGTGATATCAAAGCTGTTAGAAATATCACTCATGTAGGGATAGGTGTCATCCAACCAGTCGCGCTCACTTTGCTCACCACGCTGCTCGTCTCGGTACTGATCAAGTGCTTCGTCGTAATAACGTCCTTGATTGTCCCACTGATCTTGTACAAACTCGTTGAACTTTTGTTCGGCCATGGCATTCAACATCTTTTCAAAGTCTTCGCCGGAGATGTCGTCGCCATATTCAGCCTGCAGAGCATTGGTGATTTCTTCCTGGGCTTCGGCTTCGTCCCAGTACTCGTTGGTTTCAATGTATTCACGCAGATAATCAAGACCTTCGTCGTCCCATGCTTCTTGGATTTGTTCTTCGCCCCACTCGTCAAATTGTTCTTGCAAAGCCTGCATCAGGTTATCAACGTCTCTGCGACTGTTGTAGTCACCGTCGTAGAAGAAACTGCGAATGTCATCAAAATCACGGCTGCGAGTGTCTTGATCCATGTTGGGTTCGTATTCGGGCTCTGACTCAACATTGACGTTGGGCACAATCATTTCAAATTCCATGCCGGCCATGGCCCCTGTTTTGGCAGCTTCGGCTCGTAGGTTAGAGGGCGACATCTTGATTTCGCCCAGATATTCTTCTTCCAACAGTGTAAATTCTTGACGCAGGCTTTCAACAAGATTGTGTTCCGCCATGGGCTTGCTTTTGACTATTCGTTTGTTATAGAGTGCAAGATGGTGTCCGCCTGCGCCAGTGGCCAGCGCCCACCCTGGCATGCTTTGTGCCACACGTTTGGCTATGGCAGCATATAGTCTGGCTCGATTGGGTTCAACTGCTTGGAAATACAACATTGAAGGCTTGAATTTTTTGGCGTACTCAACCAGTGCATTGGTCACAATACCAAACACTTCGGCTGCAGATCCTGTACCTTCGATGCCTTGCTTGCCCTTGCTGTTTGGCTTTTTTGGTGGCACTTCAAATTCAACAAATCTTGCACGTTCTCTAGCTTGATCGTCCATTTCGGTGCCAAAGAAATCATAAGGATCCAGTTGGTCCGGGCCAATATAAGGAGCAGTGATGTGCAGCTCGTATGGTACACCATTGCTGGCCGTAAAACTTGCTGACACTAGGTCGGGGTCAAAGGTGTCCCATTTTACTCCGGTGGCAGGAGTATTAAAAACTTCATTTATACTTTCGTCTATTCTATTTGCACTTTGATAGCTGTGAGCCGGTTGACTCTGGCCAAATGCTGCAAACTCTGCTGCCAAGCTTTCTGCCAAACCTTTGGGCTGAACAATCTGCACAGGATTGTGGCCGATCACCTGGGCATGCCATACATAGTCACCGTTATCTAACACAGTGGGATTTGGATTGACTACGATGTCCATGCCACGAGGCATGAGTATTTCGTTCTCGTCTGGGTACTCACTAATCTTTTGCACACTGGCTGCTGGAGTGCCTGCAGGTATACTCAGCATGAGAATCTGATTGCCCCAGTTGTCTTGCGGTGCTTTTTGAGCATTTCTAGGAGGATGTCTCTGACGATCAACGCTCACAGGCTCCAATCTGTCGTCGGCAATGTTTTGCACAACGTCGAGACTGGTACTGGTACTGGTATATGCAGGAAGATGCAGTCTAATGGGTTCGTTGACGTCAACGCCATATTTTTCCCAAGCATCTGCCGGGCTGACAGGCACTGTAGTATAAACTGTTACTGGTTGTTTCAACTTTTTGCCTGACAATATTCTGTCCAGACCAGCTATATGGCGTTGATATCTTTGTAGATCTTTTTTGCTTGCCAATTGATTTCTATAGTGTTGATGCAGGATGTCGTTTATATACTGGCTGGTGCCACCTGTGTAGTCAGTGACGTAGTGGGAGTCTTCCCAGTCAGCCTCGTTGTCATAATCATAATCAAAATCTTTTTTGTTGTGTTTTAGAGCCAGGTCCTTGTGTATCTGTCGTTCTTGGCCTTTTTTGTATTTGACTAAATCTGCTTGTGCTTCGCCTAACGCAGTTGCAATACTGGGATACTCACCTAAAAATTTTAATCCTATTGACTCACGTAGATTAACGGTTTTCATCAACAGGCCTGGTTTACCTTGACTGTCAGTGTCCAACTTCATCTTGTTGGCTTCTTTGCCCACTTGTCCAGGCTTGATGTCCACTGTCAGAGCCATTGAGTAGCGTGGATCCTTGGCCTGCTTCTTTGTAGGAATATAACCCGACGCTGATTCGCCCAAGGGTTTTTGTTCAAAATATTCAGGATGTGCCGCAGCAAAGTCACGCATGAATATGCCAGCACGAGCATTGGCTTCGTTTTCCCACTGGCTACCAGTGGCACCAGCATCGTCGGGCAGGGGATGGTCTTGATTTTGTTTGCAGTGCGTGAGTTCATGTGCCACAGTTCGCAACACATCCAGGATGTGTCTGTTTGGCAAACTCACATTCAACTCATGAGTATCAGGGTCATAACGACCAAAGCTGTGAGCGCCAGTGCTCCAAGCAGTATCAGTGTGTAGTTTGATTCGCGGGAGCTCTCGGATTCCCAGTCTTTTGGCTACCACTTTGATGAAGTCTTGAACCACTGGTTCGACGTCGTCGGCCTTTTCATTCAAGAACATGCAAGTACTGGGTGCAACACCATCTTCTGAACTGTAGGGTTGTCCTTGGTGGCCTTCTTCCACAGCCTGTTGTTGTTTCTTCAACCAATATTCATACTCCTGGGCACTCTTGAATACCATTTCTCCTGTGGGCGTGACAAACGGTTCGGGTCCTTTGAAGTAAGTGGCATAGTCATCAGTGGCCGGTGCTGGCTCTTGTGTTTCAGGTTGTTTGCCAGAAAATCCCCAACGGAAAAAGCTCTTGGGTTTGTTTTGTTCTTTCAAACTGAGTTCGCGATTCTTGGCAGCAGCCAAGGCATCATACAGCTTCTTGATCCAGCCTTGTGTTCGCAGCATTTTGAATGCTAGATTTTCTGGGCCAAATTCTCCATGTTCGTCCAGACCACTCTGTCGCATGGCTCGGATTTTGTCAATCAGCAGTTGTATGCGGTCCGAATTGTCTTCCTTTAGTGCAGATTTAATACGTGCTTGTAGATCTTCGTATTTGTGCCGTACTGATGATTGATCAATGTGAGCACGTTTGCGACGCGGAACTTGAATCCATTGGTCATTTTTGATTGAGTATTCGCCTAGACTAACAGCTGACTCGTTGGCAGGCTGCACATACAACTCTACGTCAGCGCCGTGTATGCGAATGTCATGCAAATCGTTGTATTGGTATTTTTTTGCATTGAACAGTTCCTGATAAACTTCGTCTTCGGGAACATTTACAACCAAGTGTAAATCAATGTCTGAATGTGGGGTGTAGCTGTAGGCTGCATTTGAGCCCGAAACAGTGATGTCTTGTACGTCTAGATCTGACAGACCTAGGAATTCTTGAAAGTCCGCAGCAATTTCCAACAGTTTGCTACGGACTTCGGGCAGCAGTTTCTCGTCCTTGCCCCAAATCTTGGGGTTCAGACGATTGTGAAACTTTACAGCATCGCTAAGATTAAAAGAGTCTAACTCGGTAATATTCATACCAAGTATTTACCGCTTATGCTGTGGCAACGTCTTTCTTGGCCTTCTTGCTTTTGGCAGCAGATTCCTTTTTGCTAGATGCTAACACTTTGGCTTCTACAGGTGTAGCAGCAGCTTCTACCGCAGCGGCAGCTTGTTGTGCGGCAGCAGCAGCGCCAGCAGGATCAAACATCACTCGCAGATCTTTGTATAGCTGTTCGTGGGTGTTGTAATCAAACACATAAGTTCCAGTGTGGCGCAGCAGCACACGCTTGTCCACCCAAATCTGACCGCCTAAATCGCGCCAGTTTTCACAGAATGTCCAGTCTTCTGAATAGTAGCGACCTTCGCGCACCGCGGTGTCAAAGTAGGTTTTCATGTTGGCATCTAACTCTTTGGGCAGGCCAATGTCGTTGTTGAAGTGGCGTACAGCAGGGTGAGCATTCATCTTTTCAAACACATCACGCTTGATCAACAGGAAACCTGTGCCAGTTTTGGTGACTTCGATCAGTGGTCCAGGACCTTCTTCTTTGCCAGGAATGCCGTTTACGCACCACTTGACTGGCAAGCTCTTCATGGGGTACAAGCCACCAATCACGTCCACTTGTGCGTTGAGCAAAACCAGCAGGTGCCATGGCTCCCAGCCAATGTCAGCATCGATAAACATCAAGTGCGTGGACCCTTCGTTGGCCAAGAATTTGGCAGTGAGTGTGTTTCTAGCACGGCTAATCAAGCTTTCATTGGTCATTGTTTCCACTGTCCAATCAATACCTAACTGTCGGCAAGTATTGCCCCACTTGACAAAACTCATAAAAGTTTGTTCTGTGAGTTGACCACCGTAGCAGGGCATGCAAATGTGTACTCGTGTGGTTTTCAAGTAATCGATGTTGACTTGAATTTGTTGTTGATTATCAGCCATTGGGTTCTCCGTAAAATTGTATGAGTATTTACGGGACTGGTAGCGATGGTGTTATTTTTTTCGACCGGCGCAGTGGGCTCGTTGACTGAAACCCCGGGGGTTGGAGCAATTGATACTGCTCTTGTATTTTTGACTCCACTTTTCATCAATGTAGTCGGGATTTTCTTCTTGAATATAACCAATGGTGTTTTCTTCCACTGGAGAACCAATAGCAGTGTCTAGCATTTTTACCACTGTGGCAGCTAGTTTGGGATTTGTCTGAGTCTTAGGATACAAACTCATTACTAGAGCTGTTTTTCTGCGATCATCCAGGCCAGGCCATGCGCTACGAATTTCAGTAGCCGACGTCATGCCCGGACCAAATTCCACAGTGGGCAAGTAGGCCATGTAAGCATGTTTTGCAAATGGTTGTAATTTCTTGGCACCTAACAGGGGTTGCAAGTACGAAGGTTTGCCATCTTTCTTTACACCGCCGGGTATGGGCGGTTGGTTGGCATCTTTGGTACTGCGAACAAAGATCAATTGATCTTTTTCGGGATCAAATTGACTGGTAACTTCTTCTGCACGGAAAGGTGATTTGACTTGTACAAAATGTCCAGGTTCAACACCAGCCAGTGTGGCCAGCTTTTCTTTTATTGCAAATGGAAATGGGCGAGCACTGGTATCATTGGTAGCCGCCACATATACGTCAGCGCCAGGAAATGCACGTTTTGCACTTTGATATAGTGCGTAGTGTCCTGCGTGATAGGGATGATAACCTCCCGCCAATATAACCACTGTTGTCATAGTGGTATTTAGCTCAGATCAATATGTAATGACCACTGAATTGATGGTACCGGCGTCAAACAGTTCCACACGCACACGCATCCAGGTAAAATTGCCAGTGATGCTGGCTGGGTATATTCCAGTGGTAAAAGAAGACCCATCGCCCAGTGTGTAGGTGTTGAACCATGATGTAGCAGTGTCTTGGTTGTCTTCCAGCGTGGCTTCCAGGTGCATGATACCCACAAAGTTGTTGACAGAAAATGTCACAGTTTGCAAGCCACCGTAGCCGCGATAGTAATCTGCAGCGGTAACCCCATCGCTTGCCCAGTCTTGACTGCTGCCGTCATAGTTACCCGACGGTGTGCCATAAATTGTGGTGCCAAGCAGGGTTTTTGTTGTGGCCATTATGCTCGATCCGCTTCCACAACTACACCAGCGCCAGCCAATTCTTCAGCCACGCTTTGCAATGCTGCAACGAGATCGCTGGTGGCAATTTCGCTGCCAACATCTGAATCTTTGATCAGTTTTGCTAGTTTGATCACAACTACTTCTTCGTGTATCTTTGCCATGGGGTCATTTCCTATGTTTTATTTACCATGACAATTTGCTTTGTTTTAGATACCAACCCAGGGGTTATCAAGCTTAGTGCAGTGACGAATTTCATGTCTGAATGGTCCACATAGTAGTAATCCATGGTCCACATTGTCCATCTTGACGAATCAGCTTGGTATTTTCTGAAAAAAGACTTTAGTCCCGAACTGGATTTGACATACTCTCGGTTGGAATCCAAAAACTCACTCAATGCTTTGAACTGTTGTTCTTTTACTTGACGGCTACGAAAATAGGTTCTAAACTGGTGTTGGGGATTCAGCAGTGGTATTGTGTTTTTGTCATGGGTTATTTCTGCTTGGCTGATTTGTGGGTTCAAATGCATGGGACCTTGTGCCAAGGAAATTATGTCTGATATTTTACTAGTGTAAAAATAAATCCAGTTACCGTAAATGATTTTTTTATAATCGTTGGCCAATCCCAGAAATTGGTCACAAACTGTGTGAAGATTTTCGTGTATTTCGGTAATGACGTGCAGTTGACGATACCGTTGTCGATAACCAAGAGTTTGGTCTATTGCGCTGTGATCCGTTATACGCAAGCACGACGCCTCCATCAGTCGGAATCGTGCTTGGTACAAATACTTTCCAAAGTAGAGGCTGTCTCTACTTTGAAGTTTAAGCTCCAGTTGTGCCTGAGTCAACAACAATGATTCCGTCGGCATTGACTGTGGGAGTGATAGTGGGTTCGACTTTGAATTCAATTTTGTCATCAGTCATTGTAGCATACACAGTGCAGTCTGTCAATGACTCAAACAAAATCTTCTTGCTCAAAGGCACACGAATCAACTCGTCAATTTTGCGTGACAGTGGTCTAGCGCCCATTTTGCTGTCGTAGCCTTTGGTTGCCAACATGTCAATCACATCTTCTGACAGGTTCAAGCGAATGTTCTTGACTGCTAAACTGAGTTTGAGCTCGTCCACAAACTTTACCACAATCTTCTTGATGGCCAAAGTATCCAGCTTGGAGAACTTGCAGATCTGATCAATACGATTACGCATTTCGGGCTTGAAAAAGTCCTTGAGTGCGCGATCTTCTTCTCCGGTCTTTTCCAGTCCAACACTGAATCCAATGTTGTTGCTTTCGTTATCTCGAGCACCCAAGTTGGATGTCATGATAATGATACAGTTTTTAAGATCCACTGTTTTGCCGTTGCTACTGGTGATTTTGGCTTCGTCCAGCATCTGCAACAAGATGTTTGAAACATCAGGGTGTGCTTTTTCAATTTCATCAAACAACAACACACTGAACGGATTCTTGCTGACGTCTGCAATCAGTTTACCGCCTGACAAGTTTGAATCTTCGTAGCCCACATAGCCCGGAGGTGCACCAATCAAGCTGGATACAGTGTGCCGTTCCTGATACTCGCTCATGTCATATTTCAGCAGTTTCATGTCCAAGTTATCTGCCAACAGTTTGGCCAATTCAGTTTTGCCTGTACCTGTGGGACCCAAGAACAAAAAGCTGGCAATGGGACGCTTGGCGTTGCCAATGCCCGAGAAGTTGATGTACACACGCTCCAGCACTGAGTCCACTGCTGAATCTTGACCATACAGCCGTTGCTTGATGTTGCTTTCCAGCTCGGCAATTTTTGTACTGCGTTCGTTTTTCAATCGATCCACAGGCACAGTTGTGACTCTGCTGAGCTGTTGCATGATATGCTCTTTGGTAATTGACACAGTACCTGCGTCTTTCACACGCTCTCTGGCACAAGCTGCATCAATCAAGTCAATACTTTTGTCAGGATTCTTTCGCTCATGAATATAGCGGTTCGCAAGCTCAACAGCGGCAGTGACCGCGTCCTGTTGAATTTGAACGTTATGAAATTGCTCCAGCCTAGGTGCCAAGCCAGTGAGGATTTTCTCCGTGGTCTCACTATCCGGTTCATCAATAGCCAAGCGGTAGAAACGCCGCATGAGTGCGCGATCTTTTTCGAAACTTTCATAATATTCTTCCCAGGTTGTGCTGCCAATCACTTTGAGTGTGCCCTTGGTAATGGCAGGTTTCAACATGTTGGCAAAGTCCAAGCTGCTATTGTTAGCAGAACCAGCACCTTTCATGGTATGTGCTTCGTCCACAAACAAAATTGATTTCTTTTTGCTTTCCAAGGCAGCTACCACAGCCTTGAACTTTTCTTCAAACTCGCCGCGATACTTTGACCCTGCCAGCAAGGTGCCAATCTCCAGGCTCCATACCTCGTGATCCTTGAGGAATTCAGGCACACGACCCGCAACAATTTCTTGTGCCAGGCCGTCAATGATAGCAGTCTTGCCCACACCAGGATCGCCCACCATCAGCACGTTGGCTTTGAACTTGCGAGCCATCACTGCAATCATTTCTTGCAGTTCTGTGGCGCGACCAATCATGGGCTCCAGGCGATTTTCTTTGGCTGCTTTGGTAAGGTTGGTACAATACTCTTCCAGGATTTCTGTGGCCTGGCTGTCGGTTAATTTGGTATCTTGCTGAGTGTAGTTCTTGCCCCAGAAGTCCACAAACTCCTGCTTCTTCACACCATATTTCAACAAGAAATAGTGAGCATGACTGTTGGTTTCGGCCATGATACTCAAATACAAATCGATTGTGCTCATGGTTCTGCGACCAGTGAACATGACCTGTACATTGGCACGATTGAAAATGCGCTCCAGTGCTGCGGTCTTTTTGGGTTGCAGTTCGTCTGTGTGTTTGGTCACACTGGTCAAGCTGTTGAGATAAGCATCTAACTCTTGATCCAGCAAGTCAACTTCCACGCCAAACTTGTCTAGAGTCTTGCGAAACGGGTCATGTCGTACCATGCTCAACAACAAGTGTTCGGTTATCACGTACTCTTGTTTTTTATCTCGAGCAATTTTTACAGCTTGATCTACTAGATATTCTATCTCTGGGTTGTTTTGCATCGCGCAGGTCCTTGTTATAGTATGAGTTTATTATACTGCAATTGTGTTATAGGATCAACCGTTTTGGTATTTATCGGCGATATTTTTCAATTGCTGCCAGTAGATCTGGATTGATATTGTCCGGAATCACTACATTGACTCGCACAAACATGTCTCCAACATTGCCATGTCCGTCTCGCAGGCCCTGTGCTCGCACTCGCAGTGTGGTTCGGGGTTGTGTTCGAGGAGGAATAGTTACCAAAAAGTCCTTGCCCAGAATGTTGTTCACTGTGACATCAGCTCCCAAAATCAAGTCCCAAACACTGACGTTGCGTTCGGTCGTGAGATCTAGGCCGTTGCGTTCCCACTGCTTGTCTGGGTGTATTCTAAATTGCACAGCTAGATCTTGCCCGCCGGGTGCGATACCACTGTAACGAATGGTGTCGCCATCATTGATACCCACAGGTATTTCAATCTCCACAACCGAATTGCCTTGTGCTGTGGCAATGCTTACTGGGCGTCGCCCGCCTGTGGCTGCATCATACAGTCGAATCCAAAGGCTCATGCGTACAAAACCAGGTTGTGCTCTGGGACCAAACCCTGGAGGAAACCCCCCGCCAAATATGTCTGCAAAATTGAATCCACCAGGACCAAAGTTAAAGTGGAACCCGCCGCCACCAGGACCAAACTGTGGTGCAGGATTGTCATACTGTGCTCGTTTTTGTTCGTCGCTCAAGGTGGCGTAGGCTTCCTGGATCTGCTGAAACTGCTCTTTGTTGCCGCCCTTGTCCGGATGATGTTGGCTGGCCGCCCGACGGTAAGCCGTTTTGATTTGATCTGCTGTGGCGTCACGGCTCACACCCAATATTGAATAGTAGTCACTCATAGAAAAATCCAGTATAACTTGTAATTATACTGGATCAAGGGATGGATGTCAATATTATTTCTTGACAGGAACTTCAGTACCTTCAAGTTTTCGGTGCTGCTTGACTTCTTTGCAGTTTTGTTTTACGTTGCCTTTGGCATCTTTGACTGGTTTGCCTTCTTTGTCTTTGACATCAACACAGACTTTTACAGTTTCTTTTTTGGCTGGCTCATCAGCAATGACAAATTGACTACCTAGAACCAATGCAAATGCAATAGCGAGTTTTTTCATGACGTTTTCCTTTTAGAATGTGATACTACCCGATTGGGTAAATTTATATATGTTGTAGCTGCCATCAGTGGTTACAGTAGGTGATCCCGTGGTTGCCGATGCAGCCAACAGTGTGCGTAAAATTACCACACCTGATCCGCCTTGACCTCCAGCAGTGCTGCCACTGCTCCAACCGCCACCACCACCGCCACCAGTATTGGCTGTGCCTGGTTTGCCTGCCCCAGTTGGTGCAACAGAACCTCCGTTGCCGCCCCCTCCTGAACCACCTGCACCCGATGTGCCGCCACCGCCACCAGCATAGTATATTGCAGATCCAGTGATGCTGGACTGAGCCCCGATACCACCTCCGGGTACTCCGCCACCACCGCCTGCGCCACCACCGCCACCTGGGGTTCCCCCAAGCCCTTGGCCTGTACCGCCATCATAACCTTGTCTTGGTGGGCCGGCCACACCAGTGCCGCCTGTTCTTCCACTGGCACCGTAGCTACCGCCGCCAGAACCACCGTTTCCGCCGCGGTTTGTTCCGTTCGCTCCGTAGCCGCCGCCAGTAGATGATATTGTGGTCAATCCCGGACCCGAAACATTTGAAGCTGTGCCTTGAGTTCCTATGCCACCACCGCCGGGGCCGCCTGATCCAACAGTTATTGTATAAGTTGATTCAGTAGGTGCTGTTATAGTAAAAGTTCCGGACAACAATCCCCCAGCACCACCGCCACCGGCTTCGTAAAAGCCCGATTGTCCGGCAGCGCCACCACCACCACCGGCTACCACAAGGTAATCAGCTGTTATGGTAATCAGCGGGTTGATGGTTACGCCACCGAATGTTACCCCTTCTATCACAATGGGCATTGGGTTTCCTTATTGTGGAACCACTGCCAGCCAGTTCAGTGTGGCTTCGTCCCAAGTGTATTGCTGTCCATCTGTGGGATATGGCACAGGTGCGCTCCAAAGACAAGTGTCTTCGTTCAGTACCCAGCTGGGAAATGGCTGAGGAGGAATAAATGCATCGCGGCCGCGATCGTAAGTGAATCCAACCCCGGCATAGTTTTTGCGTAGAGGGATACCGCCATCAGGTTGACCATCTGCGCCGTAGTGTACGCCACCGCGAGTGTTGTAACTGGTTTGAATCCACGAATTTGGGTCTCCCCACAACCCGGAATTCAATGTTTGTTGTTCGATAACAATAACTTGTGTAACGATGTTATCGCTGTTGATTTGAGCAAAATGACTCATTGTTTCTCCTTGTGTCTGTTTATCTTTCTGGCCATGCAGTAATTGGCGGGGGAGCGGCTTTGCCACCCCATCCTGTACTTACCGCTGCTGGTACTGGTGCGGCGGAATTCCAGGCGTCTGCTGCTGGCACAACAGATCCGATTCCGCCACCAAGTGGCTGTGATCCCCATGAATTTGTTGTTGGTGCTGGTGCAGCAAACGCGGCAGGCTGTGCTGCTGGTGTTGCTGAAGATAGGCTAGGTGTTGGCACCCCGCTTGTTGGTAAGGCTGTTGGCCCGGTTGCTGCTCCATTTAATTTCTCCTGTGTGCGTCCATATGCACTCACGCCCAATACAGCACCCATGGCCACGTGGAACAGGCCACCGCCTTGTAGGGTAATTGGCACCCATTGACGGAATGCATCATTGGCTGCTTGTGTTTCCCAAAACTGTACTACTGTGAACATGATGGGAAATATAAAAAAGTCTGCTAGACAGCAAAACATATACATCATGGCCATCATGGGACGCCATTTCTTGGTCATCCAATCGTCGTCTTTTTTGCGGGGTGTTTCTGGTGGTTTTTCTTTTTTCTTACCAAACATTGGCGGCTCCTGTTGTTTGGTTTATTTAGTTGAAAAATTAGGGTTTTATGGACTGAAGGCAATGCCGTTGCCATCGCCGGCTGGCAAGGTGCCGGGGTTGGCGTATCTTGTGCCAAAACCCGATGCATAAGTCCAAGGATATGCAAAAATATACGGTATAGTACCTGATCCAAATACAATAGTATCTCCTGTGGGGGAGAATGCCACGCAGAGGGCAGTGCCAGGTAGCCCTGTGCCTGGATTACTGTATTTTGTACCAAATCCAGTGCTGGAATCCCATTGGTATGCGTGAACATAAGGACTAGTGGCACCCGCTCTCACAATTACATTTCCTGCTGGGCTGAATGCTACTCCATTGGGGGTGCCGGCGGGTATGGTACCTAGGTCAGTGTATTTTGTTCCAAAACCGGTGCTGCTACTCCAGGGATATACAGAGATGTATGGGCTACTAACATGCGCAATAGCTATAGCATTACCAGCTGGTGAAAATGCTACAGCCTGCCCGGCGCCAGTGGGTAGTGTTGCAGGGTCGGAGTATTTTGATCCAAACCCTGAGGCATAAGTCCAGGGATATACAGAGATGTATGGGGATGATCCGTGAGCAATAGCTATGGCATCACCAGCTGGTGAAAATGCTGCTCCGTTTCCAGTGCCAGTGGGTAGTGTTCCGGGGTTGCTGTATTTTGTTCCAAACCCAGTACTGGAGTTCCAGGGATATGCTTGAACGTAAGGACTGGTTGAACCAACACCAACCACAGCATTGCCAGCTGGACTAAAAGCCACACCAAGAGCAACGCCAGCAAATGCAGTTCCGGGATCGAACCTGGTTCCAAATCCTGATTGAAATGTCCATTGGTAGACAATAAGTGCTTCGCCGATGTCGCTATTTGCAAAAGCAACAGCATTGCCTGTGGGGGAAAAAGCTACACCTTGTCCTGTAGCAGCAACCAGACTGCTGGGATTGGCATATTTGGTACCAAACCCAGTGGCTGAGTCCCAAGGATATCCGGCGATATAAGGACTAGTGGCATGAGCCAAAACAATTGCATACACCGCAGGTGACTCAAAAGTCACACCGGGGGTAACTGTTAGTCCGGGGCTGATTGTTACTCCTCGAATGGCCATATTGATTTACCTCAGCAGTATTTATGGGTTACAGGGCCGAGTCCAGTTGCTGTTTGATCACTGTTAAAATCACTTGACTTTTCTTTTGTTCCAGCAAGCTTGATGCTAGCAAGTTTTGCAACTGTTCCCGAAAAGGTTGCAATTCCTCATCGCTGCCAATGTGCTCAATGGCCAAGCGATAGTTGTCAATGTTCACTTGATACTCGATTAGTTCTTTTTCACGACCTTCGAGTGCTGCGGTTAAAATTTCTCGTTGATATGGATGCATAGTGCTGATATTTAACGTAACATCAGCACCAATGAAAAATATTCAACTTAAATAGGTAACCAGAGCCAAATGCCCTGACTCATCAGCAGTGCAGCCACAGCCGATACAGCAATTGACCCCCAGAACAGGGGCATGCTCACTGCTAGTATACTGGCTGATAACAACACAATGCCCAGCTGGTAGCCCATGCCAGAAAATGTCATCCATGGTCCTGACTGACGCACATGATCACGTTCGGCTTCCAGTGCTCGAGCTTTGGCCATGAGTTCTCGTTTACCTTCGCCTGTGGCAGGTTCTGATTCGTAGCGAGCAATCTTGGCACGAAGCTTTTCGGCTTTGTCCGTTTGTTTACGCTCCACAGCATCATCTAGAGCCATTTCTGCCAGTGTTTGCTTGATTGACTTGGCTTGATAAAAAGCCCAGGTGTCGTTGGCCTTGATTGTGTTGCTCAAGACTTTTGAGCTGTTGCCATTGCTGATGTAAGTGTTCACTGCCAGCAGGGCTGCAATCACTGTGATTACATATCCAGCTTTGTCTTTGATTCGTGCTTCACGCTCTGAACGTGATAGGGGTTTCTTTTCTTCAGTCATGTCATGCTCCTAGTACGTGTAATGCATGTTCGGTGTGCTTGATACGATCTTCTAGACCAATGTAGCCACCGTTGATTGCTCGAGTCAAGCCCTTGACATCGTTGGCGTCGGCAAATCTATTCAAGTTGTTTTGTTCCCAGAACCAGCAGGCACTTTGTGCAGCACCTTCAAAAGTGGCTAGATATTCCGACGCTTCTTCTACACTAATGCCTAGGCTACCAGCAAAGAATGTGTAGTTGTCTTTGCCTGTCAATTGAATCAATCCACGTCCGCAGTATCTATATCCATCACCTGATGCTTCGTCGCCGTTGCCCATTCTATTGGCATACACTCTGTTGGCAATCTTCTCTGGCTTGTTGGCATAAGCAGCAGCAATTTCATCTGTTAAGAAATAGCGTGGAAATACTTTTCTCAAGCTGGCTGCTCGGTAATTTAAGTTTTCTTTGATAAAAACAAAATTGCCCGACTCGTGAGCACACTGAGCTATGAAATGTGCCACACGCAAGGGTGTGTTGATGTCATAGTCTGGCAGCAGTTGCTGCAAGGCTTCATACCAGTGGTCGATATGGGGATTCTTGACCATTTGTTTTAGTTGGTCTATTGTCAAGATACAGTCACTCATTTTACTTCCTTGTTAAAATACTTGTCAGCAATGGCGTTACCTACCCACAGGGCCATGTAACCGGTAAAATACCATTCTGAGAATTGATCGTCCAATATCAAATACACAAAGCCCCAGGTGCTCACAATCCAAGCACCAAAGCGTGTGAATTTCTTTTCATCTACTTTTCCATCTCGACAAATCAAATCTTTCAAATCAAAATGGTTTGCACTGTCACGTTGATACAACCACAATATCCATGCAATCATTATAGACATCATGATCAACACTGCACTCATACTCACAGTGGTCTTGCTGATGTCGGTGAAGTCAATGCCAGCAATGATCATGGTTTCTTTACCTTGCTTTCGTACAGCTTTTTTTGCTCGTTGTACCAGGCAATCCAAGTGTCTACCTTGTTGGCACACAGCCAATAGGCACCATAGTTGTCATTGATGGTTTTGCTGATTTCACTCAGCACAGGCTCTGCTTTGATGGGCGCCAATTCAGCACAGGGTCGAGCAGCGTCGCTTTGTTCTGGTAGCTTGGGCCAGCTAGGAGCCACAGGCACTAGAGTTTCGCAACCTGCCAACAACACAGCAATTGACGCAACAGCTATTCTCATTTGCAACTTCACTTGTTTCCTGTGCCTTCCACCACACCTTGCTTGCTACGATTCAAACCTGCTTGTAATCTTTCAATGCGGTCTTTTATGTTATCCCATTGTTCTGGTGTTTTAGCAAACTTCAATCGTTGTTCAAGTTTGAGTATAGTATCTTCAATCTTCTTTTGTGTATCACTCAAGCCTTCCTTTACACCTTGCTTGGTTCTAATAATTTCACGGTCAAGGGCTCTGATCTCTGATTTCAAATCAACCAATCTCAACTCACCGCTTTCCAATGAACGTTTAATTCCTAACTTGGTATCAACTAGATCAGTAAATGACATATTTTGAATCTGACTTAGTAGGTCTGCATAATACCCAGCATAATAATCATTGGTATCGTCATCGTCCAAGCCTTCTGCCATGCCTTGCTGTTTTTGACGCCACACACTGGAGTTCTTTAGCCTGCTGGTTGAACCCCAGGCAATGCTACGACCGTTGAATACAAAAATCAACTTGTTTAATACCACAGCAGGACTGTGTGGGTCTGAGCCAAATTCTCCAGAAACATCACCAATTTTACGAGCACCTTTGGACTCTAAGAATTTCCAGAACTTTTCAACTGCTTTGGCTTTGTGCCACTTGGGTTGATCCTCTGGCTTCAGGTCACGGTCAATGAAAATGTATCCAGGATCTTTGTATCGCGAGCCATCACCGCGAGTCCACATTCTCATTCCGGGATTTTTATAATCCATTGGATAGTATGGGCTTCCGCTCATTTGTTTATTAAATTCAGAGATTAAGCTTCGAATTAAATCAACAGCGGGGGATTCGTTTATGGTGTTTTCTTCCAGCGCCGTGCGCTGACTTTCTATCACGACGTCATTGATTTTCATTGTTTTTTCTCCGGATTGGGCTTGCGGGCACCTTGATTGTGGGCGTCAATGAATTCTCGGGGAATTTCACATTGTCCCCCGGGTAAGAATTTAGTATCCCATTTGGTAACTTCACGATCTATATACTGATAGATGTACTCAGTGCGACCTTGAATATATCGAATTTTGCTTTTTTCCAATTCAGCAATTTTCTTATTGAGATCATTTTGCAATTCTTCGTAGGCAGCAACTTGCTTTTGCATTTCATTCACACGCTCACGCCAGGACATTTCCACACCATAGCCCCCGCGCAAGTACACGCCCGCTGCCAACAGCATCAAACTCAAAACTTTGAAGGGAATTTGATAGCGCCAGATCAAGGGAATTTTGTGGGCTATGACTCCGGCTATGGCTGCAATCACACCTGCTGCCAGCAGCAGGTTGGTAAACCACAAGATCAAAGAGTTGGGAATGAAATGAAGAATCCACATGCAGCTATTTAGCTATCGACAGCAGTGGTTTGCTCAACTCAGTTGAAGGATCAAATGCCAGCAGCAGCTTGCAAAGCACGCAGTTCTGGACTGACGCTGTGAATTTTTCGAGTTTCTAACCCAGCAGCCACACGCATTTCATTCAGACCAGCTTCAGTTTCCTTGTTGTAGTCTTTGGGAGTAAGCGGAACCAAATCAGCAAAGGTTTCTTTGTCCCAGGGCATGTCGCGGTTTTTGTAGCGCATGATCCAGTCGTCGGCGCTGAATTCAGTCAGCGTTTCCAAGTCATCAATCATTTCCTGAATCTGCCCCGGAGCAGAATTTCTACGACGCATTTCCACATAGACCAAATATCTATTGGGTTTGATTTCGCCGGGACTGATGTCTGCGTCCAGCACAAAATCATAGCCCTTTTCGAACCATGCCATTAGATCCTTGGCAGCAGTTTTGTCTCGCACAAAGAAACTGAGCACGATAATGTCTGCGTCTTCGCCCATTTTGGATGAAAATTCATCCACGTGAATTGAGGGCTTCATCAGCCCATCAAGATCCTTGTATTGTAAGCCTTCAAGCAACCGGGACTGGTGCGAGGTCTTGTTCGAGGTTTTGTTGTGCATCTTGGGCCTTTTCGTCACTTTGGATGTTTTCTTTGTCTAGATCCTGCTCGTAGGCTTGATCCAATTCATCCAAGTCAATTTCTTGATCTTCCAATTCAATTGATCCTGTGCGGATATCACTCATCAAATTCTTGGGCATGGTAATTTCTACCAGCCACACGTCTTGTTCGCGCAGCTTGGCTTTTTTGGTGCCAGCACGATAGTCTGAAGGATCTGTGATTTTGATTGGAATTTTTATCTTTTGTTTTTTGTATACAACTTCACAGTCAAATGGCAGCAGTCTGCGCCCGCCTCTGGGATCAGGCATTAAATTTGCAGGCCACATAAAAATAGCACTCACACGATATTTGCCAACGGTGGGACCTTGGACCAACTCACCAATTTCCCAGTTCTTGAAAGCATAGATATCCAGTTCATCCAAGACTCTTTCAAAATCCAGCAGCGAAGACAAGCTGCCATCGCTCATGTAGATGTTTTTGATGTTGTCGGCCACCTGCCAATAGTCTGAATGATCTTTGAACAGCTCTTTGTCGCGGATACCGTGTTTGTTGTGAGTTTCCATACTGTTATTTATTATTTTTCAATCACTTGAAGATATCTCTGAACTTGTGGCCTGGTCTGTATTTAGTGACCAATTGTCGTGAAATCAGTCCGGACATATATTCAAAATCACACCCGTAAATAGATTTACCCGAAAGGGGTTAAGGAGAAACAAACTTGAGCAGACAACGAGCCGCGAAAGCACAGAAACGTATGCAGGTAGAAAACACTATCAATTTCAATCAAGCACCGCGCACAGCGCCACGACAGGTGCATATTGTTCCCAGAACCCGGAATCAAGAACGATTGGTATTGGCATTGAATGACACCAGCCAGCATATTATAGTAACTGCAGGACCCGCAGGTACAGGAAAAACCTACTTGGCCATGCAGACTGCTATCAAAGCACTAAAACAAGGAGATTGCGATCGCATAGTAATGACTCGCCCAGCAGTGGGGGTGGAAGATGAACGGCATGGTTTCTTGCCGGGCAACCTAGTTGCCAAAATGGAACCCTGGACTCGTCCTTTGTTAGACGTTATGCGTGAATACTATAGGCCACAGGAAATCTTGGCCATGATAGAAGATCAGGTTATCGAAATTGCGCCGCTGGCCTTTATGCGCGGTCGAACCTTCAAGCACTCATGGATTATCGCTGACGAAATGCAAAATGCAACACCAGCACAAGTTAAAATGCTAATGACTCGCATAGGACAGAACAGTCGCATCGTTATCACAGGCGATGTGGAGCAAGCAGATCGTTCCCGAGGAGACAACGGAGTGTTGGATCTAACAGAACGATTGCAGCAAAAGCCAGTACCAGGAATCGCTGTCTGCACACTGGAAAACCGTGACGTACAACGCCACACAATCATTGGTTCTGTGTTGAAACTCTACGCCGATTAGGAGGTGATTATAGCGTAGATTTCCCGCCAATTTTTCACAACAGGATACGGGCACACATGGTCAACATTGTGCCCGTGTTCCATTAGCAAGCTTTGCAGGCCCATTTCGTAGCCCACATCGGCATTTTCCGGCTTGTCCTCAACCCAATGGAGTCCTGAATTTCTGTAAGGTTCCAATGCGTGATCTTTGTCTGCACCTGTGCTCAAGCAAATGACCTTTTCAAACACTGAGTGGCCAAACAGTTTGACCAAATTCATTTCACGCAAACGCACAGCATTTGGGTCCTGACTCAAGCTGGTAATGCAGTGAAACACATAGCCGTGCTCTTCGTGCAGTCTTTTGACATAATGCACAGCATCACGCAGAGCTGGTAAAAATCCAATTGCAGCGGATTCGTTAAATGTTTGGATCAATTGCCCGGCAACATCTTTGGTGACAGGATAGCGTCGGGTCATTGAGTATTGATTTTCGCCCCCGGGATTGATTTGGTAACCGTGACTGGCCATCCAAGTGTCAAATGCTGACTCCCAGTCCAGCAGCACACCATCGCAATCAACTAGGATTGTTTTCTGCCGCTCGGTCATCCGATTTTACCATTTCAATTTCGTAACCATTTTCCGCAAACAGTCGACTGATTACATTTTCATAGTGTTGATAATAGTATTCCACAATGCGATTGAAATTCCGTTCCACAGCAACGCCGCCCATGCTGCATTTTACAACTTTGAGATCGCGAAAATCCAGGATAACATTGGCCATTTGCAAATCTCGCGTTTTGAGATTTTTTGACACAGCCATTGATTCATCAATTTTGCCGTCGGGTTTGGTATAATATGTTAAAAGTAAATATCTCATTGTATTTGACAAAGTTCGACCATGGTGGCGCTTAAATTAATTTCCACATCAGCCACAGAATTATGGCTGACAATGGCATTGCGAATGATAACAATGGCTTGATCCTGTTGCTCTGGTGTGCTGCCCCAAAGTTCCAAGTTGTCATACATCCATCGAAATACATCTTCTGCTTCTTCGGGCGTGGAGCTTTGGCACAACACCGTGCGAGCGTCGCGAATACGCCCTTTCTTAAACAGGTCCACACACTCCAATTTCCAGTCTCTGGTGCCCCCGCTGGCAGCAGTGGGCTCACTCAGTCGCCCATTTTGGCTGTTCATTTGCAACAAATTCAAACATTTACGCAGATCTGGGTAAGTTGCTTTGACATAGCTGTCCAGTGTGTCCAAATCAAATTCAACGGCTTCCGAAACCAGCACAGTGGCCACTCTGGCAGTGAATTCTGTGTGATCAGTTTTGGCAATATGAAAACCTTGACAGCGGCTGTGCAAGGGCTGAATGATCTTGTGCGGGTAATTGCAAGTTAGAACGAAACGCACAGTGCGCTCGTAATCTTCCATTAAATTACGCAAGGCCGGCTGCACTGATTCTTTGTTCATGTAATCAGCTTCGTCGATCAGCACAACTTTGAATTTACCAAAGGGCATGGTTTGACAAAATGAGATCAGCTTGTCGACCCATTCAATTTTGCGGCCTTCTTTGGAGCCGTTTACGTACATTACATCAAATTCATCCACGCCCAGTTGATTGATCAACAGTTTGGCCAGGGTAGTTTTACCTGTGCCCGCAGATCCACTCAGCATCAAATGCGGAATTGAACCTTCACGAATCCAAGATTCCACTTGCTCACGCTGGGATTGATCCACAAATACATAACCATCTACTGTTTTTGGCCTGTATTTTTCTGTCCATAATTCCTTCATTCTTTTGTCCTTAACATTTCGAATAATTCTCGACCAAGTTTGTTTTGAAATTCTTCTTCGGTCATTGTCACAAGAGTATCCACGGCCAGTTCCATCGGAATTCTCAATACTATTTCCATTTCTGGAGCAAAAGTATCGGGATTCATTTTTATGTGTCTGCTGATTAATTTCATTTTGTTATCCTAAATCCCACATACCATAAGTCTAGACGTACAAACCAGTTGCCTTGATTTTTACCAAATCCCATGCGTAACATACGATTTTGATGATCTAAGTCAATCTTTGTCAATGTCATACGTTGTTTCGTCCTATTCTGCTGTAGCCCAATTGGGATTTAATTTCTCTGCGAGATTCTTTAAGTTCTTTATTGTACGCTTGAATTACTAACTGAGCAAACTTTTCGGCGCGATCCACACTGATCCATTTGCCACTTACGTCTGTTCCCACTTGCTCAATTATTTTCTGAATTGATTCGTTCATATCTGCTGCCGGGTTGTCCGGGTTCATTTGAATTGGTACATGCCAGGTCATGGTCTGTTGATCGGGGACAACGCTTGTTGCCGCAATCGGGACAAACAATAAATGTGCTCATTGTAACGGGCCACCCTGTTCGAGGATCCTTGATTTCTTTCAAACAATTGTAGCACCAGCATTGGTATTTTGCAGCCAAACCAGTTGCAATGGGGTCTGCTTTTTTCTTGCTGAAAATAGCATCCCAATTTGATGCAAATTGATCTTGGCTTACTGAAAATGGCCGGGGTCTTGATCCTTTTCCGCTCATACCATTTCTTCTACTATGCCAAGCAATTCTGCAAAAATCAGTGCAATGCCAGCGTAGCCAACAGCGCCGGCAATCAGTGCGCCGCCGGCAACAATACGCACTGCGCTTTTTACCAGGCTTACATAAAAATGTCTACGGCTGGGGTCTCGAGGTTGTATATTGATCATGGGTGGGTGATGTGGGCAGCGCCCTTGTTTATAGTTGCACTCGGGTGAGTATTCTTGGTTGCAAGTATTGCACTTCATTTGGCAGTTTTGGTCAGCTTGTTGAGAGCTTCAGTTACTTTTTCCAAGGATTCAGAAACTTCCCAGTTGCCATGTGGGGGACAAAACAACATGGTTTTGGATTCAATTGATCCATCTTCATTGGTTTGCACGTGAGCATGTACACTGACAATGGCGTCAGTGTTGATAACAATTTTGTTACCGCGAAATGCTTCAGCGGTATTGGTTAGTGTGATAAATGGCATGGTTTTACAGTTGGTTAATGGTCTGTTTGAATTGTTCAAACATTTCCCGGTCCATACACATGTCAAATTTTGTGTGTGGACTGGGGTCTCTGGCGTTTTCCCAAACGCTGGTGATTTTTACATGCTGCCAAGAGGGCAACGACTGTACTGGATTTACTTCTAGGTAGGTAACAACGTCACCTATTTTACCGATCATTTGTTTCATTTAATGCTTTCCAAACTTGTTCTTTACGGATTTCTTCCAACCATTCTGCTTCTACAGAATAAGTTGGGCACTGTTTTAACTGTTCTTCCAAGTAAAATTTTATACGATACAAGTCTTGTTTGCAACCCCAAGTGACAAAACCGTCCATTCTTGGGTCTGTACACACAAATCGTATGCGCTGAAGATCAGCTTTGATTTGTTCAACGCTCCAGTTTTTGATCATACGTGCAGCATGTGATCGGGTTTTTTGTCAATGTGAACAGCGTCCGAAAAGGTTTGGTCATTGGGCTGTTGGTCGGTTTGGATCATGATGTCCTTTGGGTCAACTCTGCGTAGAGCTCGTTTGCCTGACTCATCTTCAATTTCAATACCACGAGTCCAGCGTCCGTGAGCAACCAAGATCCACTCGCCCACTTGAACATCGTGTTGATCCGGACCCACAGCATACACTTGTCCCCAGCGTGGTCTAATGCCGGTGCCCTTGCCGTTGTCGTTCAGTAACACAATGCCCCCGGTACTGATACGCTCGTCAAACGTCATGTCACTCACAATCACTGCATCGCCCAGTGGTTTCAGTTGATCTCTGTTAATCTTGTGTGCTGAATAAGCTGCTTTCATTTGCGCCCTTGTTGAATTTGTTGATTGTACTGTTGATTTACTTGTTGTGGTTTGGTATTGATCACCCGGCCAGCATCGTCCAATTCGTCACCGCGAGCATTGACTTTCATATTGCCCACTGCGCGAACATGTTCATTTTGCAGGGCCAAGCTGCCCATGTCAATGGTTTTGCCTTGTGCTGTTTTGTAAACTCTTGATGTCATTGCAGTCTCCTAAAAAAGTATTTAACGCAAGAATTCTGCAGGGTCTAATTCGTAATACATTGAATCAATCCGGTGTACACCCAGCAAGTATAACACATAACTGGCCACAGAGCTACCTCTACCCACGCCCCAAATCAACCGATTTTGTGTCATTAGGTCCACAAGATATTTCAAATAGCGCAACAGGTCAAACAATCCGCGCTGTTGATACAACAATAACTCGTGACCCACACGTTGTAATTCTGCATCTGTTTGACACAGTGAGATTATGTGTTCAGCAATATCCAATTGTTTGTATTGCTCGGGCATGAACCACTCAGTTTGATTTCTATGATCAAACTGTTCTGTAGTCACTGCGGCAGCGGCCACTTCGTCATAGCGAACAAATGCAGGAACATTTTCCAATATAGCTGCGGCTGTTTCTAAATCCAAACTAGCTGTGGTAGTCAACCCGTTGAGTTCGGCTGCGCTGACTCCTGCCATAAGCAAGTCGCAGACATCGTCTTCAGAATATATGTGTTCACTGTGTTGGTTGATCTTCATTTTTTGGAAAATTTGCAAATACCACTGTGTTGCCTGTGTGTTCTTGGCGGTCTTCGGGCCAGGTCAAATTGTATTCGTGCCAGCCTGATGATTCCACTTTGACAACCTTTTCTGCTGTGGGTTCTGTTTCCACGCTGTTGTGAAACCTACTGGGCTTGTGCCACCAACCGTCTTGAGCAAATGGGCCCAAGACATCTTCTTCGTCGTGAGTGTATCTAACCGAATCGCCCAGAAATGAACTGGTATCGGTACTGACCAACACCATACGGTGCTCCATCACAGCGTTGAGTTTGCAGTATAGCATGATACCAATGATTTGATCAACTGGTTCGTCGGGCAGCAACACAGCATTAACGCCCAATATATTCAGCATGTCTGCCTTTTCTGCGTCGGCAGGTCCCACAAACACTGCATTGGCCAATTCGCCGTACACAAACGCCTTGAGTCGTTCCATGGCAATATTGGTGCTGAGTGCGTCCGGAGTTTGGGTCAACAATTCCAACCCAACTGAGTAACTGTTCATTTGCAAGCATCCTTCGTAGTAAATGCCTGCCATGAACTCTAGATCATAGTGTAGTCTAACGTTCATGAAATATTGATTTTGTCGTCAAAGTTAGCATCGGACTTTTTGTAAGACTCTTGTAGTTTTTCTTGATATTTGTTGTTGTGGCTTTCCAGTGCCATGCGTAGCTGATTACACAAGTGTGCGTTTCCAGTTCGCATGGCAATTGAAAGCTTTTTGTTGAGATCGGAGATTTTTGCGCTTAACTCTTCCATGGTCAATTCGCTCAAATCTCCTATTAATGGATGTTCCATAATACTCCTTGTTTATAGAGTATACGGCTTTTTGCAGCGGCTGTCAAGCAAAAGCGGCGCCATTGTTGCCAATACAGAACCAACGTGAATTGATAAACTGTAGAGTACAACCTTGGCCTAGTGCGCCAAATGTAATGGTTCCACTGGCACCACTGTTCCAACCTGCGGCAGCCACAGTGATTGTCATGCTGCCCAAATAGCCGTTCATCATCAGTGTTTTGATTTGGCCTTCTCGGCCATTGGCTAGTGTGGCTGTTTCTCCTGTGAGTGTGGAGAAATAGCTGGCAGTGGTAGTCAAACTCACTGCTGCACCATTGTCTAGATCTTGCGAACTGGGCAGGTAAACGGGATCAGCATTGCGAGTGCAGTCATGAACAGTAATGGTACTGCCGCCATCATAGGTGGTAAATTCAAATTCATAGTAGCCAGTGGCATTGAATGTAATGGCACGAGTACTGGAATTGTAACCTTGCAGGTTATTGACGCCCAGGCTCACAGCGCTGGGCAGTGTCACTGTGTATGAGGTGTTGGTAATTTGAATTTGCAAACGCACCCAACCATAGCTTCCAGTAACTGGCCACGAAGTAAATGCTAGCGAAATACTGCCAGTGGTAGTAACAGTTTGGTAGTGTCCTGCACTGTAGTTGATCGAAACTGAACCGCTGGAAGTGGTAACAATTGCTCGGGTAGCACTGAGATCTTGCACTTTTGCTGCATAGATCAAATTGTCATTGAAATTGTTGCTACCGTTGAGCACAGCACCATTGGTTTGCAGTGCATTGATTTCATCTTCAGCATATTGAAAATTCAATTTGATATTTGTAAAATTATCTCTGAAACCTTGCGAGTTATTGTCTTGTCCTGCAATAGGATAAGTTCCATCGATGTTGTTTGGGTTGATCTGACTGGCCATTTTTTGTCCTTTTTATACCAAAATATTAGTTTTGGGAAATACTAGATATTTATCATAGATTTCCGACGGGTCGTACATATCCACAGGTGCAATAAACTGCATGCTGTTTTGGTCGAATGTGGTTTGACCACTTATTACAGGGGCAATTGGTTGCCAAGCAATACGAGTTTGTCCTTGTGCAGGTGCATTGGGATAGTATAGCTCTGCTCCGCGATAGAAGCTGCCCCGGGTAACACGCACCCACTCATTGACTTTGGTTTGTGTGGCCAGAGTCAGTGTAACAATGCTATTGAGCGGATCAACGTTGATAGTCCAAATTCCCATGCGTTCGTTGGCAGCTTGTGCAATCATTTCACCAGTGGCATTGGTCAATGTCACTGGAGTTGTCCCGCCTGGAGTGGCTGTGATTGAAAAGCTGGTAGAATTGAAAATTTGCAGCACATAGTAAATTGCGCCGGCAGTTACGCCGCCAAAAACACCGTCGGTAAACACTATTTGCTCACCCACTGCCATTCTTGTGGTAAAATCACAGCGGATTCTGTTGGTGCCTGCATAGGTTTGATAGCACTCAACTTTGTCTCCGCCGGGCACAATACTGGTCTGACTGAATGGCAAGCTGTCAAAGCTGCCGGCATCGCCGTCTAACGGATCAGGCTCGCCCACATACACATTCAAGTTGTCTTCTTGATACAGTTGTTCTTGATATGCAACACCGTCAATTTGATAGCTGATGTCATTGACCCACATGGCAGGCACACCATTGGGCGTGCGACTTTGCACAGGATAGTACTCTGGACTGGTCCTGGTCAACGGATCAAATGGAGACTGTATTTGCCAAGCTGCGTCAATGTCGTCGTAGGGCTTCCAGTAATACAAGTTTGTGATATCTGTGCCTGCAGGAACATCGTGCAGTGCTGTGTAATAAGAATCACCGTAGATGGTCACAGCATTGATAGGATAAGCATAGGCAATATTCCATTCTGGGTAATTGCCCGGCAACGGAGGATCATACTGCTCTTGTTTGACAAAAATCAGTGTATTGCCATTCATTTCAGGAACAATACCATCCAGTCCGCCCATGGCATTGATATCCTCCACAGTTCGGCCATTGATGTTTACAAAAGGCATGTCTGTGGCAATGCTCACAGTGGACAAGAATGTGCGATTGTCGGTGTTGTAGATATCAAATGTGGTTTCTTGTGCTGGGGTAGGAGGTCCCCAGAGTTGTATTTCGGCATTCCAATTGTGACTGAGTTTACTATCCAAAATGTATCTATCAACTTTGAAATCAACTTGATTCAAGCTTTGTGTAAACAGTTGACTTATACGATAGGCAATTTCGTTGCTCTTTCCTGGTATAGTATAAGCAATTATCCAAGCAGGAACAAAACCCAACTGCTGCCCATTGGGTTGAGTGCTGGTCATCCAAGCTGGCAACGGGACGTCTGTGGAAATCTGCCCAACCACGTCAATCACTTGATCTCGCATGTTGGTCAAGCTGTTGGGGTAAACTTGTTGTGTTGTTGTATCATCAGGCAAGGTAATGGCATAAGGTAGATTTACAATCTTGCTTACACTTTCACCGGCGTTGTTGACCAGGCTGTCAATGATCCTGCTGTAGACAATCTCATATATGACATTTCCGTCGGCGTCACGAGCTTGAGCAGTTTCAATTGAACCCAGGGTTAGTGTTTTCCAATAGTGGTTGAGATTCAAACTTTCCACATAAGTCTCAAAAACTTCTGGTAACAGTCCAAAAGCATGAGCATAGGTTACATTTTTTGCCACACCAAAGTTTGGGTCTTCGGCACGATAAATCCAGTCAGGTTCAAATATGCTGGTGTTGTTCAAAAACTCTGCCAACATGTCTCGATCGTTTTGTGGAGGCATGGCTCGAACCAGCAGATTCTGATATGGCTTGTTGTATTTTCTTACCACACGAATAGAGAATGTTTTGAACACAGATACCACATCTCTAGTGCCAGTTTTGGTCATTGGCGCCGACAACACAGCTCCTGTGCCCCCAAAACCTTGTGTTATGGTAACCGCAGCTGGATTGTCTGTGGTGTAACCATTGCCGGGATTGGTCAGGGCCACAGCAGTTATAGCACCATCCACAATGGTCACTGTTCCAGCTTCGGCCAACAATGCTGTGGATCCTATGGGATCATTGAATTGCAAAATAGGTGGCGTGGCCGCATTGTATCCAGTTCCACCGCTGACCACAGTGATTTGTCTTACTTTGAATATGTCTTGTGTTGTTTCTGGGGCATAGGCATTTACTGTAAATGTAAACACACTGTCAAACGTTGTGTCCAGCGTGGTTACGTTTCTGTTCACAGCAAATTCTTGGTCAAATGTTGTGGCACCCAAATCCAAACTAAATGTGTCAAAACTCACACGCCCGGCAATGTCCCCGTTGGGCAACAATTGCAAGCCCTGCGGCAATGAATTGTAAGCACCGCTTTCCAGTCGATACTCCAGCACACGGCCGCCACGGTTCACAGCAGCCACACTCAGTGTGCTGGTATCTCCGTTGTTGATGTCCCCAAGGTCAGAATCCGTTAGCCAAGTTACTTCGGCATCCAGTGCGCCAATTATGGTCAAGCTGTAGGGAAAGGCTTCGCTGGCCACAATCAAATGTGCAGTCATTGAACCACCTGCAGTTACCAGGGGCACTGGGATTCCCGAATTGGCCACTTGGCTCACAGTAAACTTGGTGGGACTTACCACAGTGTTTACATAATAAATTTGTGTGGGATCTGCAGTGATGCCCCCAAAGCCAGTGCCGGTAAACACAATGGGCTGGCCAGTCTTGATTTGTTCTGTGCTGCTGCAAGTAATGGTATTTGCACCCAGTGTGGTGCCAGTACAAGTGATCGGGTCACCCACATAGTCACTTTGATATACCACAATGTTGAAATCGTATGTGACTTCTGTAGCACCTTGATCCGGAATGTAACCATAGTACCAGCCCGAAGTTGGGTCCAGCGTCAGTCCAGGTGGCAACCCGTAACCTTGTGCCACAGATATTGCATAGCTGATGGCCTGACCGGAGTAGTTTTCTCCCACAAACCTGTAAGCATAGTAGTTGTCGCTGCGATACACACCCAAGTTGTTGGGATCAGCGTTGACCAAGAATGGAGCAATGGTGGGAGTTTGATCGGATGTTATGAATGTGTTGTCGTCTGTGACCACTGTGGTATCGGCGCTCATGATAGGCTGCTGATACACAAACAAATAGAAAGTTCGCAAACTGCTGTTTTTTCCGTCTGTGACTTCCAAAGTAAACTCAAAGTTTTTGTCCACGCTTTGAAACACAAAATCATAAGACTCATTGCCTTGGCCTGTGATGTCATAGCCGGGCATGGCGTCCAAGTTGGGCACAGGCTGCACCCAACCCGACAGTGTTCCGTCTGGAGACAGCGTTAGCCCGCCGGGTATTTCGCCCGATGCCAGTCTAACAACCACGGTGTCAGCAGGGTCATTGTCGTCCCAGGCAAATTGAAAATCAAACTTGCTGGCTGTGTAAACGCTGCCAATGCTGCCTGCAGGCGTGACCCAAGTGGGTGTGTTGTTGCCTGTTACTGTGAGAGCAAATGTGCGGTCAGCAATTCTGGTTCCTGCTGTGGCTCGCACAGTAAATCTGCTGACAACATTTTCGTTTACTGGAAACGGGTATCCAGTCAGCAAACCGTCGGTGCCAAATTGAATACCGTCGGGCAGGGTGCCTGCTATTACTCTGTAAGTCACAGTGCCTCCGTCAGGATCTGTGGCCGCAACAGAGTTGCGATATGTTCTAGATTCAGGAATTACTCCTAAACTTCCAGCTGGGGTGTTCCAAACAGGTTGTGCCATGGGCAAATGCAGTCCTTTGTTATATTTACCGAAAGGTCCGTGGGCTTAAACTCGCCCCACAACTATTTCAATCACGCCCGAGCCGCCGTTGAAGTTTTCCAAGCTTTTTCCAATTACAGATCCCGGACGCGGATCTGGTTCAGCTCTGGCAGCACCATTTCCGGCGCTGACCATCATGTCACCTTTGCTTACTTTGCCCACAACACTGACAGGAACACGCCCGGTCAATGCAACTTTGGCCACAAACTCGGATTCCAAGCTGCTGTTCATCAAGTGAGCTGGATTGGTACTGACCACCCCTGCAACTCTGCGGTCTGCGTCCACACTGCTCACAGTGACTTCTTGGGTGCCACCAAAACTCAACACTGTGCCCGGTGCATAATAAGCATCTGCTGAGTACTTTTCTGCCAAGTCAGCATACAATGCTGTGGTTGCTGTGCCGAAGAATGTGTTGAAATAACCTGTGTCTGAACCAATGTTTCCTGTGGCATTGGCGCCGCTGTTGTAAATGCCATTGGTATAAACATCACCAATGAGATATTGAGCAGTTACGTTGCCGCCTGCACTCAGTCCACCCGAGAAGTCCACAGTGATGTTTGCATTGGCCAAGCTGGTTGCGCCACCTGCTACCAATTGTTGATAGCCAATTGATGCAGTAGATATAGTGCCGGCTGTGACAGTTGCAGAAGTAATATTGCCTGTTACATTTAGATCAGATATAACATTGCCACTCAAACTGATGTTTGCAGCATTTATGTTGCTGCCGCTGATATTTGCGTTAGAGGTAATTGTACCAGCTGCTGATATCAAACCAGTTGTTGTAATATTACCACTGTTGACATTACCGGAGGTGCTGACTTGATTGAGAGAAATCAAATTGCCGCCAACAATAGATCCGCTGGCACTGACAATACCAGTGGTCAACATGTTAGCTGCATCGACGTTGCCAGCGGCAGTAATGTAACTGTTTGCAGAAATACTTCCTGCTGCTGATACCAGTCCGCCTGTGGTCAAATTGCCAGCAAATACATTTCCGCCGGAAATAACTTGTCCCCCAACTGTTAGGTTACCCCCGTTGATATTGCCTGTGGCACTTACAATGCCTGTTTCGACGATATTTGCAGTAACTGCATTGGCACCTAGAATATTACCGCCCGCTGTGTCTAGGAAATTGGCATTCAAGTACATGCCGTAAGTGCCCGGTACAGTTTCGGATTCGGTAAATTCAGCTGTAGAAATGGCTCCAAATCCAATTACCACCGAATTACTGGCAGCTATGGCAGAAATAGTTGCGCCACCGTTGGCAATTTCATTGATTGACAAGCCAGTGAGCTGGCGTCCGTTGCCAACAAATGCTGTTGCTGCAATGCTGGCACCACTCACAATGTTGCCAGCTGCGGTTATCATACCGTTTACATTTACAGAACTGCCTGAATTGATATTGCCCGATGCACTGATCACACCCGAAGTTAGAACATTACCAGTCACGCTCAACGAGTTCAACACACCGGTAGAAGTTAGACTTGAAGTAACTATGCTGGAATTCAGTGTGGTTCCAGTTAGCGATGCTGCAGGTGCTGTGATATTTGCTGTTCCGGCAGCAGTCAATTGTCCCTGGCCATTCACAGTAAATGTGGCAATTTGGCTGGCACCGCCGTATGTGCCAGCAGTCACAGCAGTGTTGGCAATGCTGAATTGTGTTCCGATTAGTTGCAAGCCTGTGCCTGCGGAGTAACTGCCAGAACCAGAAAATTGAGTAAATGCAATATTGGATACACCAATTGTGGGTTCGGGTGTGGTTTGAGTCCAACCGGTGGAAGCATTGACAACACCGCTTTGAACAAACAAGAAAGCACCTGCACCTGCACCTGCTGTGTCATCAAAGTCCGATGCGCGAGTCAACAAAGTTGTACTTGTATAATCATAAACGCCGTTGAGTACAGCATTGGCTTGGTTTTTGACCAGCAATCTAGCACCGCTGGTAATTGGGAATCCATCCAGTGTGGTCAGAGTGTTACCGGTAATTGACAGTGTGGCGCCCACGCCCGACGAACCGTTGTTGTAAGTAACTGTGGCACCGGTGTATGTGGCCAGGTCCGATGTTGTGGCCAAGTTGGCAGCAGGGTGAACGTTTAGTCCGCTGACTGCTGCGTCAACATATGATTTGGTAGCTGCATCTTGAGCCTGTGCAGGATCGGCCAAATTGTTGATGTTTTTGTTGTTGAGTATGAGGTTACCGGTAGTTGACAAACTTAGATTACCAGTAACAGTGGCTGTTATGTTTGTGCCTGTTATGGATGCTGTGCTAACAGTATTGGCAGTGACATTGCCGCCTGCTGATATGTCTCTAGTGACATTGACGTTGCCAAAAGAACCAAGACCTGTGGTAACAACGTTGCCGGCATTGATATTGCCTGTCAAGGACAGTGACGGGAATGTAACTGGTTGTGTGGAAACAATATTGTTAGCAATCACTGTGCCAACAGTGCTGATATTTCCGCCCACAGTCAAGTCAGTGCCCACACTTAGTGAATCACCCACGTTCATGTAGCCCGAAAATCCCCCATCAACACCTACCACGCTGCCAGTTGTGCTCATGTATTGTAACACGCCCACTGTGGTCAACGAGCTGTATACAACGTTGGCGCTGAGAGTGGTGCCTACTAGATTGCCAGCAGATGCACTGGACTGCACACCAGACAAGAAACGTCCGTTACCAACGTAGTAATTTCCAGTGATGTTGCCAGTGACAGAAACAGCATTTGCGCCCACAGTGCCCAGCGTGGTTGTTCCTGTTTCAGACACAACAAACACATTTGATACACCTGTTATTGCCATGGCAATGGAAGAATTTTCAGCAATAACAATGTTGGAGTTGCCGTTTTGAATACCGGTCACGCCACCAGCATTGTACAACTCGGTGAAGTTTTCGTTGGTTTTAATAAACGCTTCGCGAATCGGATCGCCTAGTCCGTCATTGGCGACGTCGCCCACATTGATTATTTGTTGTGCCATAGATTGATGTCCTAATGGTATATTTACCAAAGATCTTGATGCAGCGGTTGCAACATCACATCAGCTAAATACTGGAAATTGGAGACATAAATGTCGTATGTTATTAACAACAGTCGAGGGCAACTTGTAGCAGTTGTACCTATTGGGGTGGTCAACACCAGTGCTACCAGCCTTTCCTTGGTGGGCCAAGGCGTAACCGATTACGGAACTGCCGAAAACGAAAACTACGTATATTTGCTGGAAAACTTTGCCAATTCCACAGCACCAAATCACGCAGTCACTGGACAGTTGTGGTACAACACCGAAACTGACACACTCAGTGTCTGGAGTACCGACAGCACATGGACTGCACTGGTTACCAAAGCTTATGTGGATGCTCAAACAATCAGCCCAGCTTTCTCTGGCACTCCAACAGCACCAACCCCAGCATCTTCAGATGATTCCACACAAATTGCTACCACAGCGTTTGTACAAGCACAAAAAGCTGACCCTGCGTTCTCAGGAGTTCCCACAGCGCCCACAGCCGCATCAACTGATTCTAGCACACAAATTGCTACCACAGCGTTTGTACAAGCACAAAAACACAGTCCTGAGTTTACTGGCGCACCAACAGCACCCACTGCATCATACGGAGATTTGAGCTCGCAGCTGGCTACCACAGCTTTTGTGCAGTCAGCAAAATACAGTCCAGAATTCAGCGGAGTACCCACTGCACCCACAGCAGCCACAGGCACTGCCAATACACAAATTGCTACCACAGCTTTTGTGGCAACAACTGTGGCGAATGTGGTAGGAACCTTGGGCACAATTGCATCACAAGACTCCAATGCAGTAGATATTACCGGTGGCACCATCACAGACATAACTGACCTGGCCATTGCCGACGGTGGCACAGGCAGCAGCACAGCAGCAGGTGCCAGGGCCAACTTGGGCTTGGGCAGCATGGCTTTGCAAGACAGTTCCAACGTGTCAATCACTGGCGGTACTATTGCCAACATTGTTGGTATTGTTCCTACAGGAGCAATCCTGATATGGTCCGGCAGCGCAGCTTCGGTTCCCCTGGGCTGGGCAGTGTGTAACGGCATGAATGGCACTCCAGACTTGCGTAACAGATTTGTCATGGGCGCCAGCGAAATCTACGCTGTGGGCAACACAGGCGGCAGTGCAAATGCTGTGGTAGTGGCTCATAGCCACACAGCAAGTTCTGTGGTTACAGACCCAGGACATGCTCACTCAATTCCAACTTCGTCTACCACACCCACAAACATTTCGTTGGATGATATTCCGGGCTATGTGGGACAAACTACAAAAAATACCAGCTCGGCGACCACAGGGATTTCTGTCAGCACAACTGTCAACAGTGCTGGAGTTTCGGGCGCAAATGCCAACTTGCCCCCATACTATGTGCTGTGCTACATCATGAAAACTTGACATTGTCAACACTCTAAATAGCTAAATACAGCAAAATTGGAGTAGGTGTCAATGTCATTTAATATTACAAACAGCAGAGGGCAAACAGTTGCAGTGGTTGGGGATGGTACCATCAACACCAGCGCCACTGACTTGGCTCTTATTGGGAAAGATTACGCATTTTACGGCGAGCCACAAAACGAAAACTACGTGTATTTGCTGGAAAACTTTGCCAAACCCACAGCACCTGCTCACCCAATTCTAGGACAAATGTGGTACAATTCTACCACCAATGTCATGAGTGTGTACAATGGCACTGGTTGGACTGCACTTACAAATCAATCTACCTTGGGCACCATGTCCATACAAGACGCCAGTGGTGTTACAATTACTGGGGGCACCATCAGCGGCGTTACTGTGTCCAACATCACAGCGCTGGCAGTAGCCGATGGCGGCACAGGTGGTAATACAGCAGCAGACGCAAGAGTCAACTTGGGTGTGCCCAGCAATTCGGGGACTGGAGCCACTGGCGCTTGGGCCATAGACATAACTGGCACTGCTACAGGACTTTCAGAAAACTTGCCGGTGTCAAGGCTAAACAGTGGAACCAATGCCAGTTCGGGCACATTCTGGCGCGGCGACGGCACTTGGTCTGTTGGAGTTTCTGGTGCCAGCGGCCCACAAGGTGCGTCAGGCGCTACAGGTGCCACAGGCCCACAAGGTGCTACCGGAGTTGGCGCAGCTGGAGCCACCGGAATTGGTGCCACAGGTGCCACAGGACCCGAAGGTGCCACAGGAGCTACCGGAGCTACCGGAACAGGTGCCACAGGAGCTACCGGAGCTACCGGAGTTCAAGGATCAACAGGTCCCAACGGTGCCACAGGAGCTACCGGACCATCCAGTTGCACAGTACTGTACGACGGCAACATCAACACTGGAACCACATACTCCGTAAGCGTGGTTGCTGGCCGACCTGTACAAATTTTCTTGCAGTACTCAGGAATTCAAGGTGGTGTGGCATACATTGATGTGACATTTTCCTGGGGCATTGGTTCATTGACCAACACCAAAACATATTATGGAACCACAGTTAACTATGTTGTCACAGCTGATCCGTCACTGTTGACCTACGTGACTCCGGTCAGCAATTCAACATTTTATTTCAAGATAGACCAAACCAACTTGATTTACACAACTGGTAGAGCTTGTGTTTCACAATTTTAACCAGCTCAAGGATACACAATGACATATAACATTACAAACAGCAGAGGGCAAACAATAGCCAACGTAGCACCCAATACAATCAATACCGGTGCCACTGACTTGACATTGATTGGACAAAATTACGCATTGTACGGTCGATACCTAAACGAAAACTCTGTGTACCTGCTGGAAAACTTTGCCAACTCTACAGCACCGTCAACACCCATACCTGGACAGCTTTGGTACAACACTGCAACTGATACCTTGTCAATATACACTGTTGGCTCTTCTTGGCGAGCTCTTGGTATAACTGGTGCCACAGGCGTTACAGGTGCCACAGGTGCTCAAGGAGCTACTGGCACAGCTGGTTCCAACGGTGCAACAGGACCCGTGGGTGCAACAGGCGCAGGCGCTACAGGACCAGCAGGTGCCACGGGTGCCACAGGACCAGCAGGTGCCACAGGACCAGCAGGATCTCCGGGTGGTGCCACAGGAGCTACAGGAAGTGGAGCCACCGGAGCCACAGGCGTTCAAGGAGCCACAGGCGTTCAAGGAGCCACAGGTGCAACAGGGATCGGAGCTACTGGAGCCACAGGCGTTACAGGTGCCACTGGCGTTACTGGTGCCACTGGACTAACAGGTGGCGGTGTAGGTAATTTTCAAGTGTTTGCGTCCAGCGGCACATTTACTGTGCCCGCAGGGATTACCGCAGTTAAGGTAACCTTGTTTGGTGGTGGTGGCGGCGGTGGTGGCATCGAAGGCACTGCGGCCGGTGGCAACGGTGGCTGCGGAATTGCAATCATTACTGGGCTAACGCCAGGAGAAAATATTGCAGTTACTGTGGGCGGGGGAGGCAACGGGGGAGCGCTCGGTGTCAACGGTGCAGCAGGAGGTACAACATCATTTGGTGCATACGCAACTGCAACAGGCGGCCTAGGCGGCCAGCGATTTTTATACATAGCCAATGGGACTTTCACAACAACTGGAACTATACTCAAACGATCTGTACAAGGAACTGCTATAAACGGCTACATAGTAATAAACTTTCCTAGTGACTTTGGCGGAGCAGGTTATGCTACAGCTGGCAACCTTAGCACCGCCACAGCCGGCGGCGCCGGCATGAGTGGTGGTGGTGGGTCTGGCGATACTTCATCAATTTATGGTGGCGCAGGTGGATTAGCAACTGGCCCTGGAGCCAATGGTGCAAACGGTACTGGCAGTGGAGGTGCTGGTGGTGGCACCAACGGTGGCGCAGGCGGGGGAGTCAATGGCGCAGGCGGCGGTGGCACAGGTGGTGCCATTGTTGAATGGTAATTGAAACGCACCAATAAGTAACATTCTCAGAGGAAAAATATGAAAAACGCATTAGTAAGTCCAAACGAAATCCCACAATATATTTCCAGTTGGATAGATTACAAAACACCTGTATACTCACTGGTACCGAATTCAGCAAGAGTAGCTGAAGTTATAGCATCGACATTTCCAGTAGCACCTCCATTGTTTTGGACAGAGTGCAGTGACGAAGTTGTGGCAGATCAATGGTATTATCAAACCACTACCGGTAGTATTTTGGCCATGCCCGAACCTGCGCCGAGACCAGCTCCTACAAATTAATTCAAATCACTACAATGACATTATTCAATCAAGGTTACCCTATCACTGCTGCCGGAATACAAGATTTAGAAAAGAATTTTGCGTCGGACACAGCACCAGTTGCACCAGTTGCTGGACAAATTTGGTGGGACACATCCGTTAATGGGATGAAAGTTTATGATGGGTCTGCTTGGGTAACTCAAGGATCAGCAGGCGGAGCAGGTGCCACAGGTGCCACAGGTGCTACAGGAGCAGGAGCCACGGGTGCTACTGGTATTCAAGGTGCTACAGGCTCACCGGGTGCTACTGGGACTGTTGGCGCCACAGGTTGGGGTGCTACTGGCGCCACTGGACCTACAGGTGCAACCGGGGCCACAGGCGTTGCTGGAAGCACAGTATTAAACGGCACAGTTGATCCAACAACCCAAGGAGTTGACGGTGACTTTTATATAAACACTGCTACCAGTCAACTGTTTGGACCCAAAGCAGGCGGAGTTTGGCCTGCGGGTGTAAGCTTGGTTGGTGCCACTGGTGCCACAGGTTCTGGGGGTGGCAGCGGCGATGGTGCAACAGGAGCAACAGGCGCAACCGGACCAGCAGGTACAGGCACTACAGGAGCAACAGGCGCAACCGGACCAGCAGGTACAGGTACTACAGGCGCCACTGGACCACAAGGCGCTACTGGCGTTACCGGCGCCACTGGACCAGCTGGCACAGGCGGTGGTGGAACCAATTATCAAGTGTTTTATACCGACGGTACATTTACTGTGCCTACAGGAGTTACTTCTCTCACTGTGACAACATTTGGTGGTGGTGGCGGGGGCTGCGGGTACAATACCGCCGCTGTTGGTGGCACAGGTGGCCGTGGCGGCATTGGAACAGCTTATGTCTCAGGTCTTACACCAGGTGCTAGTATTGTAGTAACAGTGGGCTATGGAGGAAATGGTGGCGCGACCAACAGTTCAGGTAGTTCAGGTACAAGCACTTCTTTTGGATCCTATGCCACTTCAACTGGCGGTGCAGGTGGAACAATACTTGCCAACGGAGCTTATGGATCATTTAGTACTACTGGCATTCGATTGGCCCGAATAACAGGGAGAGACATCGAATATTATCCCAACTTTGGTGGCGCAAGAGACGGCGACGCCAACTACGAACCTACCGGCGGAACACTATCTGGCGGCGGCGGAGCCGGCATGTCAGGCGGCGGTGTGGGAGGCAATGGCAGTACCACCGGAGCTGGACTCGACGGCGGAGCGGCTTTTGGACCTGGCTACGATGGATTCGGAGCGTCCGGTGCCACAGGTGGTGCAGGTGGCGGTACTGGAACACCGGGCAGTGCTACCAGCGGATCAGGTGGTGCAAGCGGCAACAACACTGGCGGTGGTGGCGGAGGCGGTGGCGTTATTGTTGAGTGGTAATTAAACTGCGAAGCTGGCACCACAGCCGCAAGTGGTAGTGGCGTTGGGATTGTTGATCACAAAACTTGAACCCATAAGCTCTTCTCGGTAGTCAATTGCGGCACCTTGTAAGTATTGCATGCTTATGGCATCTACCAATATTTTTGTACCAAAATCCAATTCAACTGCAAAGTCATCTTCGTTTTGTGCTTCATCCAACACAAAGCCATAGCTGAACCCCGAACAGCCTCCGCCTTGTACAAATACTCTTAGAGCAGTGCCGGGTTTGTTTTCGTCAATGACAATGTCTTGAATTTTTGATTTTGCAGATTCAGTTATGGTGATCATAGGCGTTCGTTGCAAGTATCCCAGTTGATGATTTTCCACATGTTGTTGAGATAACTCTTTTTATCCCACTGATAGTCGCTCCATGCATGTTCCCACCAGTCGATAATCATGCAGATGTCTGTGCGTACTGAATGGTTGGCAATGGTTTTGATTTCGCCGCCGGTGCTCAAATAAATCCATCCCGACCCTTGAATCTTCATTGCAGCTTCAGCGAACTGTTCTTTGAAATCTTCCCAGGTTTTGAAGTGCTCTTCAATCAGCGCGAGTACAGCACCACGGGGGCGATTTGCGGCTTTAGGAGCCCTAAGCTGAGGGAAGAACTTATTGTGTAAAAAACTGCCAGCACGATTAAAATCCGCATTGCCTTCTCCTGCATTGTAGCGTTGAGCATAGCCCTTGGCCAAATGCTCATAATGATAAATGATGTTGTTTTTGCTCAGTACAGGTTCAAGGTCTTTTTCGCTGTAAGGCAAAGGAGTAGTTTCCAGTTTTGCTGGACGGGTGGTTGCTTCTAAGAGATCAAGGGTTGCTCGGATTTCCATAGCAGTATTTATTTTCTGCGTGTGATTCGCCCACGACTCAAATCGTATGGACTAAACTCCATTTCCACTCGATCGCCCATGAGGATTTTGATATTGTTCATTCGCATGCGACCCGAAATAACTCCAATTACGGGTTTTTCTATGCCGTCTATTATCACGCGGAACATGGCATTGGGCAGAACTTCATCTACCGTGCCTTCTAAACTAAGTGTCTCTTCTTTTGCCATTGACGTTTACTTATCCCAACTCCAAGCTAATGCGTTTGATTCTATCATACCTAAAACTGCGCCATGCTTCGGCTTCAGTGTCCCAAACTTTACACACATCGTTGTTTTCTTTGATGGGTTTGGTTTCTTTGGACTCTGACACCGGTGCTGTTGCAGCCGGAATGTAAGTGTAATCCAGAGTGGCCCGCATGGTTCGCAAAGTGCCATCACTTTTTACAAACTCAACAGAAGTGATGCCAGTACGTAGCACATCTTTGATCCACTTGCGAAATGTTTCTTTCTCCATTTCGGTACTTTCTTGATACACAGTACCCGGGCGACCTTGTAGCAGTCGCATGGTTTCTTGTTTTTCCCATTCCATATATTGTTTCCAGTTCATTGTTAGCCACGACGCATACGGCTGATTTCCACAGCTTCTTCGTCAGAGAAAATAGGCACAGCATTTGACTTGTGCATGGTACCAATACCAATAATTTTAGTGCCAGTATATTGCGGGATCTGTTTGGTATTGGCAATACCATCGCCGGTGTTGCGACTGGGAATATCATGCCCGCTACTGCGACCCACAGGTGTGGTCAGCTTGTAGGTCAATGGTGCCGCGGCCATGGCACGTTGTCGCTTCTTGGCGTCAGCATCCAGTTCGTATTTCTTTTGCAATTCTTTCCAGCTGGCGTCGAGTTCGCGGGCCTTGCGAGCTTCTTCGGCGTTGCGAAACTTGAACTTGCCTTTCTTCTTACCGGTCATTGTAAGGGCAGGACCACAAAGATGCATTGTCATAGAAATCTCCGATGTTTCCAATATTATAACAGTTTAGGATTTATTGGTCAATTTGTCCCAAACCAGTTCCTCGTCCCGCACATTGGCCACAGGTTGAATGTAGCCTTTGGCAATAGCGTAGTTCAGCATATCGACCATGTTAGTAGGACATTCCTTTAGCACTACAATTTCGGCCCGGGGCACAAGTTTAACACCGTCAATCATGTCAAAGCCGGATTGCCCGCGGTAAATGCGTCGAGTAGTGGGTTTGTGAATTGTGTATGTCATATCAATAATAAAACTCAAGCTCGTTGGTAGGCTCGCCTTTAAGAATCAAAAACGTTTCTTGTTCTTCTGTGTAAACAAGATCGCAATCGACTAAAATTTTGCGACGTTGGTCTGCGGGCATTTTAACCCAAGCATGAACTCGATCGTAACTGCCCCATGATTCGTGTGGCATGCAGTTTAGCATCCATTTGGATAGGTCTTTGAGGGCGTCAACAGTGTTGGCAGTGTGACTATGAACGATGGCCATGGCATCTCGGGCGTACCATCCTTTGAAGAAGCCGCCGGGTTCAAACCCATACACCAAATAGTTATGCATAGGAACCGCAAAATCCTTGACCACACGCCAGTGATTCAACGACCCTAACAAGCGATTGCGGCTGTGTTTTCCTAGCTCCATGCTGGATCCTAGTTAATCGTTAAACAGTTTGATGAGTTCTTGTGCTAGAGCGTTGTTGCCTAAAACAGGGCTCAATGCCGTGTGTTCGTCTTTGTAGCGTTGATACAGCGCCATTTTCTTTTCGGCTTTTGAAGCAGCCGCATTCGACAGTCGGTCTGCCGACTTGACAAAATCAGCACCAGGTGTGTGAGCAATTTTTTCAATAGCGTTGGCCATTTTCTCAGCACGGTTTGCACCAATGCCAGTGACTGCCCAAACCATTGCAGCCACGTTATCGCCAAATTGTTGCTGAATGTCGCCGTAAGTGACATCAGTGTCTTCAACTGTGTCGTGCAAATAAGCGGCACAGATGATTTCGGGGTCATTGGTAATTTGCTTGACCCTGCGAACCACGTCCTCGATGTGAGCCATGTAAGGTTGATCACCATACTTTTGACCACGGTGGGCCGCACTTGCTAGCACACGAGCACGATCAATCATGCTGTTGGCAATGGTTTGATTCACGGATTCAATGACTTCTTTGCTTTTCATACTGTAATTATACCTGATCTTGAATATTCGGTCAAGTACTACTTTAGTATTACTTAAAAAGTATCAGGGCCATCAGCACAGCTTGCACCATAAAACCAGCACCAACTGTGATGATGTTCAGTATGTCTTTGAGCACAATAGCACGAAAGAACAGCAAAGCAAGGCCGGCCCACAAAAAGCCCACAATGTCCAGGCTGGGTGTACGATCACTCAGTCCGGTCATCAAAGCCAACAGGGTAGGCACAAGAGCACAGTTGAACAGAATGATTGCCAACCAACCCAGTGTTTCTGCACTAATGTGTGCAAGATAGTTCTTGAAGAAGTTGCGAATGGGGTTGATAAATGTTTGCAAGGTCATGTGCGCTCTCCATAGAAAATATGACGACCGATTTTTTCCAGTTTGGGCTTGTTCCAGCCCGGCTTTACGTAGTCGGCATGGTAGTAGTAGGCTTCGCGCAGGCTAGGCAAACGGAACCCTTCAAACAACACACGCTTGGCCACTTCCTCACACTCTTTGTAGAGCGGAGTATAAACAGCCTTGACACGATGGTTGGGTTCACAGTACCACGAGAACTGGCAAATTACCTTTTGGTAAACCACATTCTTTTGGTACACCACTCCGCAAACAGAGTCGGCCCACTTGCCGGCTTCCACGCGATTCAGCGTGACTTGAGCCACAGCCACTTTGCCTTCAAAAGGTTCTCGGGCCGCTTCCCAGTAGATGTTCTTGGTCAAGCATTCCAGCTGACGCATCTTGTCGTCAATGTTGGTCACGCCAACAGGCAAGTTTTCTTTTTGCCAGCGCAGGTGGTCCAGTTTGCCAACGCAAACTGTAAACACCACAAACACAATGGCCCAAAGACCAAAGGCCTTGAATGCGTGTCCAATGTATTGCGCCAATGTTTTCTTTTCAATTTCTTTCATGGTAATTTTACTTACTGAATTGATTGTATAACCGGGGATTAACAAGGCCAAACCCCGGGGTTTTTTGATAATGTATGTGTATTATACACTCACTTGGGCATTTCGCAAACTGGAATGGGCAACATCTTGTGTAGGTTTCGTGCGCGAATCCCACGGTATTTTTTCAGTTGCTCTTTTTCTGTTTTGGTCAATGCCAGCGGATCATACACACAGTTGTCATTGCGGTCCAAGGCCATGGCGTGTTCCAGTTCTGGGTATGACATGCCCAGTTGCCCTTCGTCAGTGCGACCATCGTCCCATAACCCATCAGTAGGCTCGGCGTCAATGATTTCCTGCTCCAGCCCTAGTTCGCGGCCCATGTCCCACACTTGGGTTTTGAGGCAGTCACCGATGGGGCTGATGTCCACACCACCGTCGCCGTACTTGGTAAAAAAGCCCACGCCAAAGTCTTCTACTCGGTTGCCGGTGCCCACAACCAATCCGTTATGGCATTGTGCAATTTGGTACAAGGTCATCATACGCAACCGAGCGCGGCTATTGGCGCTGGCTAACTTGTAAGTTTCGTGTGTGTCATCTTCAATGCCGCAGAAAGGATCCACTTTCTTTTCAAAGGCAGAAAACACCGAAGTTAGATCTACACTTATGTGAGTGACTGTTTCGGGAAAACGGTCCAACAACCAAGTGGCTTGCATTGAACTGCGATTGTCCAGTTTCCGGTTTTGTCGAATAGGCATTTGAACCACAATGGTTTTCAAGCCAGTTCGGGCACACAGCGCACTCACCACTGAACTATCAATGCCTCCGGAGATTCCCACCACAAAAGTGGAGATTTTGGCACCCCGGGCATAGGCCTTTAACCATTTGACAATATGGTTGATGCGTTGCTTTGGGGTCAATCCGCTGTCGGCGGAGGCATTGCTTTTAGTTTTTTCCATGTTTCTGCTTTCTCTTTACAGCGTTTTTCAATTTCACGATAACGTTCGCCCAGCTCACGAAGCTCGTCCCACTCAGTTTCAAGTTCAGGATTGGTGGTCAAAATATTCAAACGTTCTTCAACCTTTTCCATCCAGGCCTTGAGGCTTTTGCCGTTGATGTCAACATCAGCACCCTCGCCCTTCAAAGATATTTTACCACCTTGATCAATGGTAGTAGTGGGCAGTGGGTTGCCCCAGTTAAAACTCGTTCCGGTACCTGTAGTTGTCCACGTAGCAGGGTTTGTACCAACGCCCAAGGTGTAACTGGGACTGATTGACCCAATACTCAATGTCGGTATAGTTGTTGTGCCCATTGAATAAATGTCATTGGCATTGGTTCCATTCAAGCTGGACAAGTTCAACGGTTCAAGTTTTATTTCGTCTATTCTATCAATTAGATCCTGTATTTGTTGTTCCTGATCTTGCATTGGCATTCCTGTTTGGGATTGCGGTATGGGCTCCTAGTGCTTGAATAGCACGTTGTAGTTTACCATACAGCAATTTCTGCCGTTGTTCGGCAGACAGAAACACCGGCCAATCAACATGATGTAACTGGTGTTTCTGTTCCTGAGCCAGTGAGTCCATCACTTGGCTGCGGCCATTGCTTCCTTCTCTGCTGTGATCTCTTTGCGTCTTTCCTTGATACATTTTCCCATTTCCTGTAGTGCTTTACGTGCTCTTGCGGCTGCGGCTTTGACACCTTTCTGGGTAAACTTTTCGTTTTCGGCTAGATATGCTTCGAAATGTTCGCGCATTTTTTCATGGTTGCTCATTGTAATACTCCTTGTAAGACAAGTAATTATACACAGCAACTGCACGGGCGTCAATAAATTTTTGCCAGTTTGGCAAAGTGTCACAGGTAAATGTGACGACGATTCCAAGTATCCCAAACAGTGACCATGTCCCAAGCGTGAGTCCAGGTTGTTATAAATCTATCAAATGCTGACTGATGATGCAACATCATTCTGTTACCGGCGACATTGGCATGTTCAACTCGGTGTTCTTTTATCCAGGATTTCAAAAGATTTTCTGCTTGTTGATTGCGTAGAATCACAATGTACAGCGGTTCGGCTGTACGAAAATTTGATATAGACATTAATGGATGGTAACTCCTGCAGGTACACTGAGTGGGCTACGTACTTGAATGCCTAATTCTTCAGCCAGCTCCGCAAAGCTGTCATTGATATTTATGCGTTCATCGTCGTGCTGAACAGCGGTCTCTTCGTCAACGCCTATTAGACGCATCATTGCACCCACATGCAATTCTTTGTGACCATTAGAGTGTAGCACTGCCATGACTTCCAACATCAGTTGGCGCACATGATCATAGAGGGGATCAGTTTCCTGCATACAGTAATTATGCATCCAAAACAAAACAAAACAAAAAAGCCGCTAAAAGCGGCCTTTTTGGCACTCTAGCGGCGCTTAGGCGTTGGTGCTTTCCACAGCATCAGCAGGCACGGTGGCCTTGACAGCCTTGGTCTTGGCGGCAGTTTTCACCGCGGCGCTTGCAACAGCTTCAGCAGTTTTGCCGGGAGCCTTGACAGCCTTGACCTTGACTTCGCCTTTCTTGGCAACCTTGGCCTTCTCGGCCAGTTTGTTAGCCACAGCAAAGCCGGCGTCACCTTCAGTGATACCAACTTGGGTCAGGTGTTGGAGAGCTTCCAACTTGGTCATTGCCTTGGGCAACTCAATCAAGTTGATGTCGGTGCAACCAGCCTTGTTCAGGATCTTGATGCGAGCGACCAGGTCGTTAGCGAAACGGGCCTTGACGGTGCCGTTGGGGTTTTTAGCGGTACCAGCTACGGTAAACAGTTTTTCAGTTTTGGACATAATGTTGCCTTTCAAAGTTGCCTAACACAGTTAAAAAATGTCTTGCATTACTGCTCAACATATCAATATTATAACAAAAGGTGATATATTGGTCAACCACTTTTTGCATAATTTTGATTCAATTTGCCCGTTTTATTGGGCCAATTCCTTGCTTTGGGTTTGGATTTGCTGGACGCCTTTGTCGGCGATGCGGGCAATGCCCCCAAAGCCCACAGCCGCGACCACAATGCCTAACACAAAACCAGCGACGAACTTGATCATCACAGTACCTTTACATAGTTGAGTTGAGTCAAGTTGTCTTTGTGGGCCTTGACCTTGCCCTGGATGGTAAGATGTGAACCCACATCAAACGATTGTTTATTGCTGAAAGTCACAACCTGATCCTCCGCTGTCACAGCACGGATCCAGAAAATGTTGTATTGCTTGCTAAAATTGGCACTGATGACTTCTACATTCAGCGCGACCTTGTTGCCCACTTCACCAACCAAGCCGCCTTGTGCAAACTTCATGCGATTTTCAGCAGTTTGACGCTGTTCGGTTTTCTCCACGCTGGCAGGCAAGCATGCCACAATAGCCAGTTCGTATTTGTGATGGTAGGTATCAAAGTGATCTTGTATGGCCAGCACCTTGCGGATGGCATTGTCGAACTCAACGGTTTTACCTTTGATGGTGCGAAACGTCAGATCGTTTTGCAAGAAGTTGCGGCAGTGTTCGCCGCGCTCGACATCATCCACAGTGAGTTGATCAGGGTTGGCCAGAAACTCCATCATGATTTGACGATTTTTGCGAAGAACAACTCGATTGACTCGTTGTGTTTCGTCCCATTCGTAAACGTGGTCTTTGTGATAGCCCCTGTTGATGCGGTGAGCGGCACAAGCCGCGGCCCACACATCACTGACAGAATGCTTGGCACCGACAGGGCGAGTGGTCGAATTGTAGCCGTAAGGGTTGCGTTTGGAAACGTGGCGGTGTTGCACAACCACATCATCATAGTCATCGGCGTGACCCAGACGCTTGATCTCAAGATCGCTCATGTTAGATACGTCAACAAATCCAGGCATGATTTAATCCTTAAAACGCTCGCGCAACACTTCCAATACACGCAAAGCACCGTTGACTCGCTTTTGAACAGACACTGCGTCTTCGCCGTCGTTGTAGGCAGTTTGAGCAACCAAGATGGCAGTTTGTTTCACAATGTCCGAAAACTCCGCAATCATCAACTCGGCAAATTTTGCCAGTACATCGTCGCCGCCTTGTTCGTCGGCCTGGTCAATCAGTTCCCAAAATCGGTTGTTCATCAATAGTCTCCTTGTTCCATTTGTTCGTCAGTGACTTCTACCAGTTCGGCACCCTCGTTTGAATAGAAAGTGTTGACAATGTCAACAAGGTCCCGGGGGCTGATGCGATGGCCTTCGAAGATAGTGTCGGTGTTGTATTTTACAACCACCCAATCACCCGAGCCCATGTTGTTAGTGATAACTTGAATTTCGCGTTTTGCGCTCATAGTTCCTCCGCTTGAACAGTGCTCTTGACCAC
>JACCDW011731946.1_pt1 | contig 48380 bp, 45 predicted proteins | sample 7449781 | NCBI WGS metagenome assembly JACCDW01 (sample SAMN15323449, study PRJNA562643) | freshwater metagenome | isolation source: river surface water | place: USA:Blue River Watershed | collected 2017-08-18
AAGTGCAACCTTTGAAGACTTCTGAGCAAGCTCCGCTGCCTTTTTATAAGTAGTAGAAAGCATGTCGAGAGCAGTTAGGCCACGCTCTTCGTCGATAACGAGCTCTGAAAGAACGCGACGGAGCGATGTGCGAGCGCGAGAAACAGTGTGGCGCACAGCAGATTCCTTGATTCCAAGCTCTGCTGCGATTTCTTCTGTCGAACGGCCTTCCATTTCCCACATAACCAGCGCTGCGCGCTCTGCAGGAGAAAGAAGTGCCAAAGCCTGGCGAATAATTGCTGCATCTTCAGCAGCAGAAAGTGCTTGTGAGTGATCGCCGTCTACTTGCCAAGCAGCTTCAACTTCAGCCTGGGCATCATCGATAACCACAAGGTTAGGACGGCGGCCTTCAAGGCGGAACAAGTCGATGCAGAGATTTTCGATAGTGCGGTGTAGATAAGAAAGTGCATGATCATTTGATTCAAGCTCTGGGGCTGCAAGCATGAACTTAATCAAGGCATCTTGGGTAATTTCTTCAGCCTTAGCGGAATCCTTTAGGACGCGATTAGCGTGGGCGAGAAGCTCTGAACGATGCTCTGTGTAGAAAGCACCGAGCTCTGCAACGGTCCACACGCGAGGACCTGCAGAGGCTGCAGACTTCTTAAATGCCACTTTGGGACTTCCTTCTTAACCGGTTTTGTACTTCAGTGACACCCGTCGGTGCCTCTATAACCTTCTACGAATCCTAGTCCCAGATGTAGCGGGGAAGGGACAAAACGGACATTTTGAACTAATTCTTAAAGGATATTCCTATGAATTTGCGGGTATCAAAAACTATTGCAGGTTGATTTAAGAACCGGGTTGACGCTTCACCCCAAGCAGGAGAGGCGTCTACATCGTCTGAAAGCAATACTCCACCAGGAGCCAAGAGATTCCAAGCTAGAGAGTATTCAAAAGACTGCCATGTTTGCCCATGATTTGAATCATGCAGCCAAATGTCGCATGGACCAATCAAATTAGCTTCTGTTTTAAGCTGATGTTGAATTTTTCGATTCGGTTCCAGCTTATGAAATTTCCAGTTGCCTTTTCCATTGTAAACATTTCGTGAAGACTCGAGAATATCAAACGAGTGAAGAGTCCCATTAGTGCGTTCAAGTGCTCTCATAATTACACGAGTAGTAATGCCATTAGCGACACCAGTTTCAATCACCGTTTTGAATCCGTTCAGCAGAATTAAAACGTATAAAAGAACGCATAGATTTGATTCTGCGTTCCAATGCTCAGCGGCCACTTTGTTACTATCAGATGATGATTCTTCATCCCAAACCTGCCTACCTTCGAGGGCTAAGTTCTTTATTTGTTCCTCGGAATACATGGTGCGCAGGTACGAATGCCCGTCTACAAAAATCTTATTCCTCGATTTTCCGAGCCAGCCGACACTGACTCCTTTAGAAAATCCATGAACCAGCAAACCCAATCGGGCTAACGCTGCTTTTGTGAGTTTCATAGTCCACCAATCTCAGAATTGTCTAAATATAATTTCAAGGGTACCCTTATGTAATCGACGCACCGCGCATCGATGAACATCCCCCCAAAGTGAGCCAAATGGCCACTTACTTGCGAGTCTTATCACCGCCCTGGCCCGTTCGAGGCCATACCCGAGACGCGCTTGTCGTCTCGATTGGTATGCATTTCTATGTCTCTACAGCCACGTACAACCGCGCCCGGAAAAGCCCGCAGAGCGGCATCTGCCAAAGCTGGCAAGCCCCGCGCCAAGAAGTCTTCGACTGGTAATCCTGTTTCAAAGCCACGCCATACAAGTGCAGAAAAATCAGCACGTAAAGGCACAGCCGCTAAACCATTTAAGGCAGTTTCTTCACGGCCAGCTGGCAAGCCATCAACAAAACGTTATTCAGATATCGACACATCTAACCTTTCTAAGAAAGATGCTCGTTTAACCGAGCGTTCAAAGATGCGTGCAAAGCGTCACCAAGAAAAGACAGCATCAAAGCCGCGCGAAGTTCGTGAAGAAATAGTTAAGCCAGAATCACGCGCTAAGAAATTTGTTTCAGATCGCAACGAACGCACAGCACGTCCAGAATTCAAAAAGCCAGATACTCGCCCAACTACTCGTCGCGACGCAGCTAAAGAACGCGTAGCCCGCACAGATGATGGCCGTCCAAACTTTATTCCTGGCAAGCGTGAGAAATACAAACCAGGTGCACCTTCAAAGCAAACTTTTGCTAAGCATAAATCAGCACCTGATGTTTCAGCATCAAATTACCGCGCAGAGCGTCCCGCCAAACCAGTTCGTGATCGCCGCAACGATTCACCTGCGTATGCTCGTGATGATCGCAAAGCGTTTAAGACTCACAACAACGCAGCTGTAGATTTCGGTGCTGATGACAATTACATCTCTGCCAACTTAGCTGATGCTAATTTGATTGACGCAACTCCTTTATCCGAAGTAACAACTACTTTCCGTGATTTGGGTATCGCACCAGCACTTGCTAATGCACTGAACGCCCAAGGCATCACACATCCATTCCCAATTCAGATTGCAACACTTCCTGACGCACTTGCCGGTCACGACATCCTTGGCCGCGGACAAACCGGATCAGGAAAAACCCTTGCTTTCGGCCTTGCTTTGCTTACAAATATCAGTGGAAAAGCCGCTAAGCCACATAAGCCATTGGCTTTAGTTCTAACACCAACACGCGAACTTGCACAGCAAATCGATGAAGTTCTAACTCCTCTTGCACGTGCAATTGGACATGATTCAGTTGTTATAGCAGGTGGAATGCCATACGCAAAGCAGATCACGGCGATGCGTAAGGCAACAGCGATCCTTGTTGCAACACCAGGACGTTTGATTGACTTGCTAAACAAGGGCGAAGTACAACTTGGTGATCTAGAAATAACAGTTCTTGATGAAGCTGATCAAATGGCAGATATGGGCTTCTTACCGGTTGTTAAGGAAATTCTTGATCAGGCAAAACCAAATGGTCAAAGACTTCTCTTCTCTGCAACTCTTGATCGCGGTGTTGACGCTTTGGTTCGTCAGTATCTAAACAACCCTAAGACTCACTCTCTACAGAATGACCGTGCATCCGTTTCGACAATGGAACACTACGTTCTTGTAATGCACCCTGGCGATAAAGATGACATCACAAACCAGATTGCTGCTCGTAATGGAAAGACAATTCTTTTCGTAAAGACTCAACGCGGTGCCGATCGTCTTGCTGACAAACTTGCTCACGCTGGTGTTCCAGTTGGAGCGCTCCACGGTGGTAAGTCACAAGCAGTTCGCACTCGAACCCTCGCACTCTTCAAGCAAATGCCTAATGCAGCACTTGTAGCAACAGATGTAGCGGCGCGCGGAATTCACGTAGATGGAATTTCCCTCGTTGTTCACGTCGATTCTCCAACCGATCACAAGGATTATTTGCACCGCTCCGGACGTACTGCGCGAGCTGGTGAAGCCGGTGCCGTAGTTACTCTCGCGACAACAAAGCAACAGAAATCTGTTGGTGGATTAACTTCACGTGCCGGTGTGACGCCTAAATTTGTTGGCGTTAAACCTTTGGATCAAGATTTGATGAGAATTACTGGGGCACAAGAACCGTCTGGTATCCCATATATAGCGCCGATTGTTGAGAATAAAGGTCCAAATCGTGGTTCGAGAAAGCCGCGCCCCAATTCAGATCAGAGGCGTCGACGCCCAAGGTAGACTCGGAAATGTATTAAGTAATGTAATTTGATGAAGGACAAGGATTGAGCCACAACATGCCAATTTTGATTTGATTCAATGTCTCGTAAATTTCTTCTTGTCGGGACTGTCTCGAATGTAGAGAGTCAGTTAATCTCGGATTTGAGCAGAATAGAAAGCGCCATTGGACCAATAGGCGATCTAGAAATTTTCTTAGTTGAATCTGACTCCACAGATGCAACTTTGGCAACGCTTGAAAACCTGCTTCTGCAGAAGTCAGGTTTTGACTTTAAATCATTTGGCAATCTCAAACCTAGATTACCTAAACGAACGGAACGAATAAGATTCTGCAGGAATGCATACGTTGATTATATTCAGACTCACTTAAAACAACGAAAATGGGACTATGTCATTGTTGCAGACCTAGACGGTATGAATTCCGCAATCACAAAAAAACGGATAAAAAATTCATTAAAGAGAGAAAACGAATGGGACGTTTGTTTCGCAAATCAAACTCTGGGCTACTACGACTTATATGCTTTGCGAGCAGACAATTGGGTGGAGCAAGATTGTTTTAATGAACTAAAAGAATTGCAGGAAGTGAATATCTATCGCAAGAAATATAGAAATCCTTTTTTAGATTTTCTCTCTGCTTTCTTACATTTTGATAGGATGCGAAGAAAAGTCATCTATAAGCAAATGAAAAGGCTAAAGGGAGACTTAATTCCAGTTAAATCAGCTTTTGGTGGTTTTGGCATATACAAACCAGAGATATTCGAAAAAATTAATTATAATAAAAGCGATTCGGGGCATTTATCCGAATGTGAGCACTTAGACCTTCACTATAAATGTTTACAATCTGGGTTCAGATTGGTTATTGACCCGAAACTGATCAATAATCATGTAAATGTTTACAATTTAAACAAGTTTACTCTCGTTAGATTTTTAAGAGAGTTTCGGAAATATCGTTCCCGAATATCAAATTGATCTATAACTTAATGTCTTTTAATTTTTCACGGGGCACTCCGAAAACATTTTCATATCTTCTATTGGAATCAAAATCAACCCCAACTCCATGATTCATCACTATAAAATCATAGTTTTCTAGACTCTCCCAAAAGCGCTTTTTCTCTGACTTTTGACTTGTTGGGGGGTTATTTTCAAAAAGAATTACGGGCCGACATAAAACTATTAATTCGCTCGCGCCCTCAATCACTTCGTCTTCATATCCTTCCGCATCCAATTTAATCAATATATTTCGAAAACTTGATATCTTTTCCTGAGTGAAAACACTTGCGATTGCTTGATCGAGAGACGTAATTGGAGCAAAAACAGAATTATTCTCACTTAAACCGGGGCTCCAGTCACGATTAACTGAGGTAGCTCCCATGTTTCCAGGGGGAGAGTAAAGTTGAACATAATTTATATTTTTACTTGAATTACCTAGCGCAAATGGAAAAAGGCAGAATTTTATCGGTGAATTCAATGAAAGATTGTGCGCTAATTGTGTTAAGGCATAAGGATTTGGTTCGAAGGCAATTGTTTCGTACCCCAGGGCTGCTATAGGAATTGAGGTTAATCCGGTGTTAGCTCCAATATCAATGTAGAGGGTTTCTTTTACATTGAACTGTTTGATGAAATTTAATGATGAATTATCCCACTTTTTATTTAGTGCTGTTCGGTATCCAATAATGTCATTAATGTCTACGGACGCCAATATTCCTGAATCCAGCTTTATGGTTTTAAAGGTTTGGTTATGATCGATTTTTGCGTAGTTTCTTATTGAATTAGGGTCAAATAAGGTTCTCATACCTTCACTTGGAATCGTTTTTGCAATTCTAAGTCGCAATCTAGGATTCAACTTAGCAATTATTGGAGATGTTAATCTAAGCAGTTTCCTAAAGGTTTCCGTTTTCAAAGTTATAGGCCCATGAGTTTCGCCTGTTGATCAAAATCGGGTATCTGCTTTCGGACCTCATCAAATGTCCCCACAGCTGCAACGCGGCCCTTATCCATGTATATAACCCGATCGACTTCTCGAACGGTGGACAGCCGGTGGGCGATCATCACTACAGTCGTGTTACCCCTAAGTGCTTGAATTGACTCAGAAATGCTTGCTTCCGTAGCGCCGTCTAGCGCACTCGTTGCCTCATCGAGAATTAAAAGTCTCGGGAGGGTAAATAAAGCTCTTGCAATTCCTAGACGCTGGCGTTGGCCACCACTGATTGAAGTTCCGCGGTCGCCAACTTTTGTTTCAATTCCATTTTTAAGCGTGGAAACGAATTCACTCAATTGTGCAATTTCTAGAGCCTTTTTAATTAAATCAACATGATTTTCGTCGGCAGGATAACCCATTGTGACATTTCCTGAAATTGTTGTATTTGTGATCACTACATCCTGTGGAACGTATGACAATGCTCCCGGCCAAGTTCGAACCGCCTCAATAGGGGGCATTCCAGAAATTGAAACTTCCCCGGAAGACGGAGCCAAAACACCAAGTATCAAATCTACAAGGGTAGTCTTGCCCGCTCCCGACGAACCTACAATCGCTACAACAGAACCGGTAGTTATCTCGAGATTTACTTCATTAACGGCTGGTGTTTCGTTTCCTGGATAAGTAAATGACACTTTATGTAACTTTATTTCTGGTTCGAATCCTGAATGATCCGTTTGAACTGTATCTAGCACTTTTTCAATTGAATCTTCGCTGCCCAGCACTTCAATTAACTCCAAAGTTGGTCCAGCGGTGCCAACGCTTGACTTAATTTGAAGCAATCCTGACTGAACCCGAAGCACCGCAGGACCAATTCTGGTACTTGCCGCTAAGAAGACAGCCAGGACTGCAATTGCGTGCGGAGCCGTTTGAGTAGAAAATTGGATTGCCGAAATAAGTAATGCGCCAAATACAATTGTCATTTCCATTACATATTTTGAAATATTCTGACGAAACGTGTTTTCTGCCATGATGTTTGATAATTCAAGGCGAAGTTTTCCAAATTGATTAGAGTAGAAGTATCTTCGATTTCTCACTACAAGTTCGCGGTAAGAACTCAGAACTTCCATAAGTTTCTCTGAACTTTCAATGCTTAGCTCTGCTTGCCTGTTTCCAAGTAGACGAACGCGGACGTGCATCACTTTGTATAGTAAAAATCCAACTAGCGAGAAAATGAAAAGTGTTGAAAAAGCTATTGTTGTATCAACAACAAAAAGTCCAGTGGTTAAAATGATCAGTAGTGATATGTCAGAGATTAGATAAACTAGAGTGCCAAGAACTCCAACGGTGATGGTGCTAACCCCGTTGGTAAGAGCATAAATAGTTTGTTGCGTTGATCTTTCCTGAATTCTTAATAATGATTGGCCGAGTAGTTTTGATATCAAAATAGAAGAAAGCTGTGCGCTTCGTCTACTCAAGAAATACAATGTGCGCCTAGTGAAGTAGAGGGAAACCAGGGTCTTAAATATCAAGGTAAACGCTGCAATAAATCCAAGAATTGCTACTTGATTCTGAAGCGGTAGATTTTCAATTTTGAGAAACTCCAATACCTGGCCGACGCGGTCTCCACGATTCGAATTCGCGACGCCAGTTATGGCAAGCGAACCTAAAAGCCCAACGAGGAGAACGCCTGCTAGATCCAAAAGGCTGAGACAAATCTGAATTACGGCTACTGTAATAATCAAATACCGCTCGCGTTTTGTTAAAACGCGTAAGGAGCGCATAACCGTTGAGGTGGAGATTCGATTTCTTCGTGATCGAAGGAAACTACTTACCATAATTTCCTATTCTATACTTTTAACCAGCCGAACTAAGCTGATTCAGCCAACCACAGCCAAGAATCAATGAGAGTATCTAGATATCCTGAGTTTAGGGCTTTTTGAATGGAATAGGCGTCGCTGTTCGGTGTTACATCCAGCGCATTATCAATTTTCTCCGATAAGGAGAGTGGAGAGATTGATGCTTCAACTATTGTTATGGATTTTTCGCCAAACAGGTCTCTTGCGTTTAGCGCTCCGTTTGACTCAAAGGAAATCACTGGAACCCCAGCAATAACGGATTCTCGTAGACCAAGTCCGTACGATTCAGACTGAGCAAGGGAAAAATATATATCCAGATCGCTGAGCTTTTTCCATAAAGCCGGCTGTTCCAAATAACCGAGGAAGGAAACTCTATTGAGCCCTAAAATTTTCTGAAGCTCTGATTTTAAACGGGGCTCCTCTGAGCCTTGCCCAGCTACTACTACGCTGAAGTCATCACGACAAGAATCTAATTTTCTAATTAAATCTATAAAATTCTCGGTTCCACGATCTTTGTGTAAACGACCGAAAAATCCAATTTTAATGTGGTCGCGATGCTTGGAAAAACTTTTTTCACTTCGATACTCAAGGCTGATTGGAATAGGTATCACAAAAACACTTTGACTTGGATTTTTTAATCTAACGTAATCGGCGATTTCAATTGACACCGCTCTGACTTGATCAGCTCGACTGAATGCATAATTATGTAGTTTTGATCGGATTGATTTTTTTATCCGATTTCTTTCCCAATTTTTGTCTGTTATGTCAGCATGGACCTGAACTTGAATCTTTGATTCATCACGTTTAATTCTCGAGAAAATTCTACCTAACAGAAAGCTCTCCCAGGGGTCTCCGCAAACAATTACTGCAATTTTTAGATGTTCTTGTTTCGTTAACCTGAGACTCTTCAGAAGAAAGCCAATCACATTTATCTTTGAAGACTTAACTTCAAAGAAAGAAGCATTCCCAATAACTTTTTTTTCAAATTTCCTGCCTTGAGAAATAACTATAAGCTGTAATGGTTTTGCGCTAGAAACTTCAGATAGCTTCTTGGCATAAGTCTCATGGCGCAACCGGCTATCAGTTTTTTGAGAGTTAATATTCCCTTTGAGGTCAAGAATTAAGACGGAATTGGTATTCATTATGAATCAAGAAGCTTTTCGGTGATTGCGAACTGTTTTTCTTCATTAAAATCTCTCTGAATACGTTTTTTAACATTGGTTGAATACAACTGATATTTCTGCTCACTTTTGAAAAGCTCCTTGATTTCAAGTAGGCGCGATGGCCAATTATCAATTTCAAGCACTACTCCCTCTTTACCATTTCGGATCACACTCGTATTCGAAGGAATGTCTGAAACTATTGCAGGCAAACCAAAAGACATCGCCTCCAAGAGGGAGAAGGATAAGCCTTCATATTCCGACATCATGATGAATACTTTACTTTGAATTAAAAGGCTTTCTATTTGAGATTTGCTCCTCTCACCTAGGAATGTGACTTCGCAATTTTTAGCCTTTGCGTAGGACTTCAAATTTTCTTCTTCTGGCCCAGTTCCTACAATTGCGAGACTCATACCAATTTCATTCGCAATATCTATATGTACTTTGATGTTCTTCCAAGATACTAGTCTAGAGATACATATTAGATCGTACTGATAATTTTGTTTATCTCTAGTTGCTTTTACGTTAGTTCCATTTGCCAGGTAGGTAATCGGTTTCTTGACTTTCCAACCTGCAATTAAGCTGCATAATTCTAAGCTCGGAGCCGTTACTCCAGTAAATCTGTTTAATGAAAATGCAATTAACTTTCTTTGCACTCGAACTTTAAGAGATTGTCTACCAATGTTAAAATCTACAATATTCAATTTTGTGGATCCAATATTTCTGCTCCGCTCCCAGACTGGATCCCCGACAATTTTTGCAAGTGCATGTCTCTTTCTTAGTGCAAGAGATAGGCCAACCTCTTCGTGTAGTCCATTGGCAAATATTTTAAACTCTTTTGATGTGAAGGTGATTGAAGCAATAACGAGAATCATTCTTAATGGTTTTGGCAATTTCCTTTGGATCCGGATTATTTGAAATTCATCACTTAGTTGATTTTTTGTGTCATTAGCTAAAGTTAAAATTCGGACCTCATGACCTTGTTTCTTTAGGTAACTAGCTAAATTTGGGATGTAAGTGGCAGGCCCTCCGATATCAGGTGGGAAAATTCCTGTAACCAATAGGATTTTCATTTAGAAGATGTTGCCCATTTTCTTAGGTCTTCTTTTGAAACCTCATCACGAGCCCATTTTAACGTTTTAAGGATTCCTTCTTCCATTTTAGTTTCAGGTTTTTCGCCTATTAGTTCAATAAGGTAAGCGGGATTACTCATCGTTCTAACTGCATCTTCCTTCATACCCGGCTTTTCCTCTATTTGTAACTTTTTTCCTGCTAATTCGCTAACAACTTGAGTCAAGTAATTCATTGATAGAGGGCGGCCGCCGCCGACATTTACAAAATCGCAGAATCCTGATTTCCTATTGGAAAGCTCAAATAGTAATTCTTGAACGGCTGAACTCACATCATCTATAAATGTAAAATCTCTTTCTATTTCACCATTTCCAAATAATTGAAAAGGTGTCCCTGCGTAAAGGTTGGCAATCATACGGAAATAAGCCATGTCAGGTCTTCCCCATGGCCCGTACACCGTAAAGAATCTCAATCCTCGAACTCGTACATCAGAATTATTAAACATGATTGGAGCCACTAATTCATTGAATCTTTTCGTAGATCCGTAATAACTAGTTGGATGCAACGATTCTTCCAATTCTGAGTATGGAAGTGAAGCAGTATTTCCGTAGACGCTTGAAGAACTTGCATACATGAAATTTTTTACTCCGTTGTTTATGCTTGCTCTAGCAATATTTGTATATCCAGTAACGTTGCTTTCAATATATTTGCCAAAGTCATTCATCTGCAAACGCACGCCGGCCTGAGCCGCCAAGTTAATAACTGATTCAGCTTTAAACTCTTCAACAACTTTGTTGATTTCATCGTAATTCGAAATATCGATCTGTTTGAAAATTATTCCGGATTTTTCCAAAAAATGTTTAACTCTCGCTTTTTTGAGGTCGACAGAATAATAATCTGAGAGACTATCAACGCCCAAAACTTCATAGCCGGCCCGGTGGAGTGATGACGAGACAGCAGAGCCTATAAATCCAGCAGCTCCAGTGACTAGGACGCGCATAGTTTCCTCAAATCTTTTTCAGAACGGGCATTCGCTATTATATCGTTATGGAAGTTGAAAATGATAATAGTTATGAAACAAACAAGAATCTACTCATATTCAACTACGCAACTGATGAGAAAGATCAAGTTTTCGCTCATCAAATCGAAGCCGTTCGAAATTTATCAATCAAATTTAGAAAAGTTTATGTAATCACCGCCAGCAGAGGTTCTGGTTCACTGCCGCCCAACGTCACATGTATCGAGTCAAGATGGATCCAAGGAAAGCATTTTTCGAATTCCGCACGGCTTATAAAAAATTTTTTAAGTGTGATATTTCGAGATAAAAACATCGTCATTTTTTCGCACATGACGGAGGTCCAATCAGCATTAGTTTCTCCCTTGACGAGATTCCTAGGGATTAAGCACATAGTTTGGTACGCACACGCTTCTCGATCAATGGCGATGAATCTAAATCAGTTTTTGTTGAATTTAATTGTCACATCCACTTTTGGTTCATGTCCATATACAGGGAATAAAGTAAAGATCCTTGGTCAGGCAATTGATGAAAAAGTATTTAAGTTCAAGATTCACAAGGTTGGTGCACCATATAAATTTGTTCACATAGGTAGAACGGATCCATCTAAAGACATTAACAAATTGATAAGATTTGTGGAGTATGTTAACTCGATCGGATACGATTCAACTTTCACAATTGTCGGAAGACCTTCAAATCCTAAATTTAATTTTTACATGCAAGACTTACAAAGCCTTCGAGAGGACTTGAAGGAACCTTTTCGAGTAGTTTTTCGTGAGCCCGTGGAGAGAAATTCTGTTCCTGATTTTCTCGAGTCTTTCAGTATCTTTATACATGCTTTCATAGGTTCACTTGATAAAACACTAATTGAGGCAACTTTATGTGGAATTCCAGTTTTAACTATTAATCATGAGTACCGTAGCATTTTCGGACATTGGTCAAATATTGCAACTAGTTCGTTGGAAGATGAATTTCTTGCGTTGATTGGGCTTGGTCCAGACGAATTGGCTCTTGAACTACAGCGTCGACGTAAAATTGCTGAAGAACAACATTCACTGTCTGGCTGGGTTGAAAAAATTTCAACATTACTGACTATTTGAATGATTTAATCATGGTCCGATGTGGGATTATTGCCTTATGCGAATTTTACTCACTGGAGCTGCGGGATTTCTAGGATCCCATTTAACTAAAAAGCTTTTAGATAACGGGCACTCGGTTATCGGGCTCGATGACCTATCAACTGGAAATCTTGGTAATCTGGATTTTGCTTCTTCGAATTCGGATTTTACTTTCGTAGAGCATGACATCCGGGAACCATTTTTTACTCCAGTGGATGGGATTCTCAATTTTGCATGCCCTGCTTCACCAAAACATTATCAATCTGACCCTGTTCGAACTATCGAAACAAATTTCTTGGGCATTATTAATATGCTTCATTTAGCTAAACAAACTGGTGCAAGACTCTTACAGGCCTCTACTAGCGAAGTTTATGGCGACCCTATTGAATCCCCTCAAAGGGAAAGTTATTGGGGAAATGTAAATCCAATCGGCATTCGTTCGTGCTACGACGAAGGAAAAAGAGCTGCAGAAACTCTATGCTTCGATTACAAGCGACAGTACGGTTTGGACACCCGGGTAAATCGTATTTTCAATACCTACGGGCCTAATATGTCGCAGGATGACGGACGGGTTGTAAGTAACTTTATTGTTCAAGCGTTGCAGAATAAACCCATAACCATTTATGGGGATGGGCTGCAAACCCGATCCTTTTGTTATGTTTCTGACTTAGTAGATGCGATATACCTTACATTTATGTACCCCAAACCACTTAGTTATCCAATCAATATCGGTAACCCACGAGAATTTACAATGTTGCAGCTCGCTGAGGAAGTTATAAGTATTTCAAATTCTAAATCTGTTCTCAAATTTGAGGATTTACCCGAAGATGATCCAAAACAAAGATGTCCGGATATTTCACAAGCTAGAGACCTTCTTGGATGGGAACCGACGGTCTTCCTTAAGGAGGGCATCGAAAAAACAACCGAATATTTCAGCAACAATTTGACTCGATGAAAGTCACTCACTTAATTACGACAATCTGTCGAGGTGGTGCCGAAACACAACTTCTTACGCTGGCTCGAGAACAGGTCAGATTGGGCTATGAAGTAACTATATATTTTCTTAAAGGTGACCCTGAACTAGAGAATGAGTTTCTCTCCTCGGGCGTGCATGTTAGGAACATGTTGGTATCGAAGACTTTTCTACAGCAGATTCTTTTATTTAGAAATGAAATGCGCCGATCCAATTCGATAATACATGCTCATCTACCCAAGTCTGAACTTATAGCAAGTATCGCAAGATCAAGAAATAAGTTGATTATTTCGAAGCATAACTCGGAACCATTTTTCCCAGGAGCTCCAACTTTCATATCCAGATTTCTTTCGAAGTTTGTTTCGTTGCGATCAACTGGATGTATTTCTATTTCAAATGCTGTTAAGAATTATCTAATATCGAATAAAGAATTGGTTTCTTCAAAAAAGCATTGGGTTGTGGAATACGGATTCAATCCAAGTGCGAAAATCCATGAGCGAAAAAATATACCAAAATCATCCGTGATTACTTTCGGAACTGTTTCTAGGTTAGTCCCTCAAAAAGATTTGACAACACTATTAAAAGGATTTGAGAAATTTACGAGTAAAAAACCGTCTAATCTGTTGATTGTCGGGAAAGGCCCTGAAAAGATAAATCTTCAAACACTTTCCGAGCGTCTAAAAATTGATCAACATGTTAGCTGGTTAGATCAGACCAGTGATGTCTATGAAACTATGTCGCAAATGGATGTATTTTGCTTGACCAGCAAATATGAAGGATTTGGGCTAGTGCTTTTAGAGGCCATGCAATCAGAGCTTCCAATAATTGCAGCTAATAACTCAGCGATTTCGGAGGTGTTGGGACATAGTTATCCATATCTATTCACTACCTCTGATGCTGCTGATCTATTAGAGAAGATGGAACTGCTTACATCTGAAAGCCATCAAAAAGATGCTATCGCCTATTTGCAAGAAAGACTCAAGAAGTTCTCACCATTTGTAATGGCTACAAAAATTGATGCCATTTATGCGGAATGCCTTAATCAGATTCCTCAAAACAAATCTCTTTAACCAAGTTAGCTAAATGTGATTGGCGCATTTGACTTTGGTACAGAGCGTGGCCGTTGGAGCCTATTTCTCTCACTAAATCTCGATTTTTCTCAAGTAACAATAGGCTTTGCACCAAATCTTGTGGTTTAGAGGAATCACAAAAAAACATTTCATTTTGAGAAATGCACAAACTCTGCAACGAAATTGTTCTAGGAGTTAAGTAACATCTTGCGAAATAAAGACTTTCAAACGCTTTATGCGGGATAGTACGCCCAAGCCTTTCCTTCTCCGAGAACTGACCCAGGCATATATCGCTACTCCTATAGAAGTCGGACATTTCATTGCTGTTTAAAAAATAAGAAATTATCTTTGTATTTTTTGAATATTTATAATTCGATAGATTTTTATTTGTTACGATAAAAAAGTCAATCGGTTCTTTTTCAAGTATCAAAGTTGCAGCCAGAATGTTTTCAATACCTGCTTCTTCATTTATCTTCCCTCGAAAGAGAACTTGGAGCCTCGGTTGTTTCTGAGTGTTAAGATGATTTTCGGTACTTTGAAAATTTAATTCATTGATGCCTGTATACACGACCCTGAGTTTCCTTGGTGATATTAAAAATTTCTTTGAAACATATCCAGCTTCTTGTTCACTTTCCAAAATTATGATCTTCGCTGAATGAAAGGAGATGAAATCTATAAGAAAGTTTTTTAATACTTTAAATTTCTTTAGCCTTAATCTATTAGGGCTCACGGCAGCCTCAGAGAGAGCCCACCCGGCATCCAGAGTTATTTTTTTTCCTAGGACTACACGTGCCAGAAGCGTAATTTTGTGTGATGGAGACATTACAAGGATTACTTTGTCCTTTAAATTTGTTGATTTTCTTAGCCGCCAAAGATCAAGAATTGCTGAAAACAACGTGCTTCGAATAGACACATAAACTGATATGTCTTCGTCTAATCCGTCAAAATAAACGCCTGAACGCGAATAGTCAGACTGCAAATATGATAAGAAGACTATTGACTTATTTTTTCCATCCATAAACTAGCCGTTCTTAGAACTCAATAGACTTGATGAATGGTTTAATTGAACCATGCAAGTAGTAATTTTAGCGGGCGGCTTAGGTACTCGACTATCTGAAGAAACTGATTTTATTCCAAAACCAATGGTTAAAATTGGTCCAGACCCGATCTTGGTTCATCTGATGCGCTATTTTGCAAGTTTTGGGCACACGAAATTCGTAATTGCGGCTGGGTATAAGCACGAAGTGATCTCTGATTATTTCCAAGAGTTTCAAGAATCTTGGGATATAAAGATTGTGGACACCGGCCTTGAGGCTAGTACGGGTGGTCGAATCCGCTTGTTAGAGGAACATCTTGATAAGGATTTTATGCTGACTTATGGTGACGGGCTCGGCGATGTCGATTTGCCTAAATTAGAAGCAGCCTACAAACAACGCAAATATATTGCTTTGGTCACTGCCGTAAGACCTCCCGCTCGTTTTGGTTCCCTGCGCGTTGAGGCAGATTTGGTAACTTCATTCAATGAAAAGAATCCTCAGGATGAAGGTTGGATCAACGGAGGATTCTTTATATGCAGCAAGAGTATTTTGAATTACATCACTGACCTCAAGGAACCTTTTGAGGGTAAACCAATTTCCGGGCTGGTCAAAGACAAGATGCTTGGGGTGCACCAACATACTGGTTGGTGGCATCCAATGGATACTCTCAGAGACAAACGTCAATTAGAGGATATTTGGAAGTCCGGAAGTATTCCTTGGGTGAGGCGAGCATGATTGAGCTTCAGACTCCCATTGAACAAATACAGGCATCTAGAAGCTGTTCTGGTTGTCTAAGCTCTGATCTTTTCTTAGGAATTGACTTAGGTGAACTTCCAATTTCTAATGAACTGAAATCAATTAGTGGGCAATCGACGGAATTTTTCCCGCTTCAATTATTTGTCTGTGAAAATTGTTCACTTGGACAAGCCCCCTCAAATATTTTGCCCGACAGGCTTTTTTCAGATTATAGATATTTATCCTCAGTGAGTTCAACGTTTGTGGCTCATGCACATGACTTCTGTGAGGAGGTTCTTGAAAAAGGCTTAATCAAGCCGGGAGAGTTGATATTAGAGATTGCATGTAATGATGGCTACTTACTTAAGAATTTTTTGGGTTCAAACATTGAAATACTAGGAGTCGAGCCCGCCAAGAACGTAAGTAAAATTGCGGAATCTATTGGGATTCCTGTAATAAATGAATTTTTTGGCGCAAAATTAGCTAGGGAAATCTTGCTTAAGTACGGCTACCCCAATTTAATTATTGCTAACAACGTTCTCGCACACGTCCCTGACATACGTGACTTCATGGAAGGCCTTTCAATTTTATCCGGGCCAACCACTAAAATAAGTGTTGAAAATCCTTCAATACTTAACATTTTGAGAGATAACCAATTTGACACAATTTACCATGAGCATTTCTCTTACTTATCGTGCACATCAGTTGATTATCTTGCAAAAGAATTTGGATTAGTTTTATTCGATTTAGATACAATTGATATTCATGGGGGTTCAAATCGTTATTGGTTAGCAAGAGATATCTCAGTATTAAGTCAAAGTTTGATAAATCAATTATCTATTGAGTCTTCAGCGGGTGTTTCAGATAAGGAATCTTGGAAAGTTGCCGAGTCTAAAAAGAATGACACACTAACCAAATTTTACAATTGGCTGGAAGAGTGCCGTCTGAACAACGAAGCGGTCATCGGATATGGCGCTGCCGCGAAAGCTAGCACTCTGTTAAACGCTGCTGGTATAGACAAAACCCTTCTATCTATGATTTGCGACTTGGGCTCTGAAAAAGTTGGCAGATTTATGCCTTCTGAGGACTTTGAGATAATCGATTTTTCATCATTGATTGAAAGAAAACCAGAAAACATAATTGTTTTCCCATGGAATATCGCCGATGAAATTTCGAACCAAATTGCTAAGTCTCTTCCTGATGCGAAAATTTGGGTTGCAATCCCCGAGCTCAAAAGGATTAGATAAATGAAAGTTGATATCTCTGCTTTTTCGGAAATATCTATCTTTAAAAATCCGGTTTACAATGATCATCGTGGCCAACTGGCAAAATTTGAACTGCCGCTATTGGATAACAGTTTTGATTCAATACTTCTCTCTAAAAACATATTAGCCGGCACAGTGCGTGGCCTGCATTTTCAAACACCCCCTTTCGGGGAAGTAAAACTAGTTACTTGTATAAGAGGCAAAATAATCGATTATGTACTGGATATTAGAGTAGATTCACCAAATTTTGGAAACTGGTCTCAAATCCTATTGGACGATACCAACCAGCAGAGTGTTCTCATCCCTATCGGATTTGCTCACGGTTTTCAGTCGCTAGAGCCAAATACTGAAGTCCTCTACACCGTTTCGGGCATGTTTAGTCCGGAGCATTCGATAACACTTAATGTTAATGATCCAGATATTGCAATTGATTTTCCTATGGCTATTTCGTCTATAGCCGACAAGGATCTAATGGGTATCAGTTTGTTCGAGTTGCGCAAGATGCGGATTAGCTGGAAATGAAAGTTCTGTTAATCGGTGGCCGCGGATTTATTGGCCGAGAAATACTCTTACAAATAAAACAATTAGGATGGGAAATTACGGAGTTTAATAGGACTGAAGCAAACCCGCTTGGTTACATGAATAAACTTGCTGTAACTGAACTTTTCGCTAATCATAGTTTTGATTGCGTTATTTCTACAGCATGGAATACAACCCACTCTACATACAGAGATTCGAGTGAAAATTTTCAACATCAAGCAGCCATGGAAAATCTGGCATCGGAGGTCAAGCATTATTCTGTTCCAATCTTTGTGGGGCTCGGAAGTGCCGCTGAGTATGGTGATAATAATTTGGCCGCTAATTCTCTAACGTCAATACTTAAGCCTGTTGACAACTATTCCAGTGCAAAGATATCGACCTTTCTTTCACTGACCAGAATCTTCGAATCAACGGGCACATTGTTGATCTGGCATCGGATATTTCAGCCTTATGGTCATGGTCAAGACCCGAACAGATTCTTACCGACTTTGATTTCTAAAGCGTCTTCGGGCTCCAAAATGGAGATAAAGAATCCAGAGCATATTTATGACTGGATTAATGTTACTGATGTTGCAAAAGCAGTCATATACAGCATAAAAAATAAGATTGGTGGCGCCATTGACGTCGGATCTGGGATAGGTACAAGTAACGAACAACTGGCGAGTGTGGTTTCGAGTGTATTGGGAGTCAAGTTTCTTGAATCTCAGGCGTCTACAAATTTACAGATAAAGGGATTGGTTATGGATTCTAATACGCATCTGTTGAAACACGGTTGGGTTCCCGAATTCGCACTTGAATCCGGGATTAAGGATTTGGTTAGCAAACAAAAATGACGACGAGAAGCACTTTGAAATTTAGTCGAATCCGATTCCCTTGGAGGTTAAGGATTCATTGCTGGGGCGGTCTTGGATCTCAGCTTTTTGCTTGGGCTTTTGCTGAGGAGCTTTTGAATTCTGGATTTGCAAGGAAAATTACATTAGTTCTACATAGTTCGGGAGTGACTCAACGCAATTCTGAGATAACCCACCTGTCTGGCAGGATTCAGATAAAAATTCTTCATGACTTTTCGGCTTCCGCTCGACCTTCTAATTCCGCAGGTTCAAAAAACAGCAGTCCAAGATTTCGTGGGAGATTAGTCTCGTTTTTGAGTAGATTGCAGATCATAATTTTTTCAGAGGATTTTCAGTCTATAAAACCTTGGACAATTCAACTGCGAAGCCATTACTCTCATCGAGCCTTAAGTAATGAAACGCTTCAAATTGTGAAAACAACTCTAAAGAATTTCTCAACTGTTGGCTGTATTGATACATCTGAAATTGCGACAACTGCAATTCACTATCGTCTTGGCGATTTACTCACACTTGAGAATAAAACTTTTATTTCAGCTGATCGGGTTGTTTCGGCCTTGGAAATAATAAGGGAATTGGAGTTACGGGGATTCAAGAATGTTGATGTCTTTTCCGATTCTCCGGAAGTTGCCATAGATAAGTTGTCAAAGCAAAATAGCTCTTTTCAATACAATTATATTGACTGCCCGTCTTGGGATGTTCTAGTTCATCTATTGAGGTATCCTTATTTTATTTCTACTAATTCAAAAATAGGTATATGGGTTACTTTGCTTAGGCAGCTCGAGGAATCCACGCCGGTAACATTGGTACCAAAGGAGCTTCAACCTACTTTTTCGTTGATACTTCTGGAGGGATCCAAAAAGGGTCAAATCATTTATTATTAAAGTAAACTAAAATAGCTTATTTCATTTTGCATATACTCTAACGCTGAAATCTGATCATGCTTTTTATACCAGTTAACAGTACCCATTACACTAGATTCAAAATCGTATTTCTCTCGCCAATTTAATTCGCTTCTTGCTTTTGAGGAGTCAATTAGTAATAGTTTGGATTCTTCTGGAAGTTTTATCTCACTTTTTGTCCACATCAGACTTGGGTTTGTTTGTTTAATAACAAAATCAGTAAGCTCTGAAACAGTTCTGCAAACTTCATCGTCAGGTCCGAAATTCCAAATATCGGATTTTTTGTTTTCGATTAATCTATTTATGGCAAATATGTAACCGTTCAAACAATCCAGGACGTTCTGCCATGGCCTAATTGAATCTGGATGGCGCAAAGAAGGATTAAGTCCTTTTGAAATGTCATCAATTAGATTTGGGATAATTCGATTTTCTGAGAAGTCACCACCACCGATCACATTTCCTGCTCTCGCGATTCCAATGGGATGAGTTGAAACAGACTTCTGCCATGATTGAGTGAGAATGTCAGCCATAGCTTTTGACGCACTATATGGATCATCTCCACCTAGTTCATCTGACTCTTTATACCTCTTTAGAGTTCCCAAATTTTTGTAAACTTTATCGGTCGTCACAACTAGTAAAGCTTTTAGATTTTCTGCACATCGTGCCGCTTCGAGAATATTCAAAGTGCCATTAACGTTTGTTTCAAACGTTTCAAATGGTTTTTCATACGAAGTAAGCACTAACGATTGAGCCGCCAAATGGATGATTACATCAGGATTGCAATTCAATACAGCCGTTTGCAAGAGAACTAGATCACGAATATCTTGCCGGAAGTCAAATTCCAATAGTTTTGATAATTCACCCATATTAAATAGAGATTTTTTTTCTGGGTCGAGTGCCAGGCCGGAAACTTCGTGTCCTAGACTTTTTAGTAACACTATTAGCCATGCACCTTTAAAGCCTGTATGGCCTGTGACTAAAAAATGCATACCCACCTCTTAAATTTGAATAAATCGCTTGATACTACTCTAAGATTTAAGCATGAGACTAAGCACTCGCATCTTGATCAAATTGCGCCTGATGGCGCCTAAATTCTATTTTGGGCCACAATTATCGGAATTTTGTCTTGATCATATTAAACCCCATGTGTATTTCGATAAGTGGGCGATTCAACCGTTCAACGGTCAAGCGAGACGAATGGCCGTTATCTGGGAGATTGCTCGAACGTTTAAACCAACCGTTGGAGTAGAAACAGGAACATTTATGGGTTCGTCAACACCATACTTGGCTACGATGGTAGAAAAAGAAATGTTCACGATTGAAATCGACAAGCCAACTTTCAACCTCGCTACCGAGAGATTCGAAAAGAATGGTCACCAAAAGAACATTAATTTAATTCTGGGTGATTCTGTACTTCAGATTAAAAAAATTCTTGATGGTTTAAACCCAAATGAAGAGAGAGTTTTGGCATATCTTGATGCTCATTGGTATGACGCGATTCCAACAACGGAAGAGATAGATGCGCTGATTAGTTGGGGTGGGTCCTGGATTGCTGTAATAGATGACTTTAAGATTGATTCAGATTCGGGTTATAGATTTGATTCCTATGGTGAAGTTGAGATTGGCAAAGATGTTTTGCCTTCTAATGAAGATTTAAGGCTTTTCGTTCCAAGTATCTCTTCAGAATATGAAACCGGGCGCCGAAAAGGAACAGGCTACGTCTGCATGAAATCGGATGCAAAGGTCCTAGAGTCGATTTCGGATTTGACTGAACATAGACTGTGAAAAAGAGATCAAACTTCTCAATCTTCGGAGAAGATCCAATTTTTCTTCTTCGTGGCGGAATCGGAAATCAATTATTCATTTACTCTGCTGCGATCCGTCTTGGGCAAATTCACGCATTCACTCCCGTGTTTCAGACCTTAGGTATTGATCATAAGGAGTGCATATCTGAGCTTGGAATTCCCGGTAATTTCATGTCAACTAGGAATTCATGGCTATATTCTTTAGATAGAAAAATTAATCAATCTTTCTCGAAGCGAAGACTTATAGATTTCTCAGACTTAGCAACAACCCATATGAAGAACTTAACAATAGGTAAAAAAACTTACGTTTCTGGATATTTTCAGACAGCTGATTTTGCAGTTGATCTGAAAAATAGTGGCTACTTTGATGACTATATTTCAAAAGAACCTACAATTTTATTGAAGCGCAAATACGAAGAGATTCGAGATTTGAATAGCACGATAATTCACCTTAGGTTTGGGGACTATTTGAAGGCTTCCTCGACACTAGGTAACCTAACGGTTGATTACTACAGCAAAATTATTGAATCAGATCCTGAAATCAGAGAAAATCCAGTTTATTTGATGACCGATGATCCCTCTTCAGCAAGGTTGTTTGTTCGAGATTTCCCAAAATTAAACCTAATCTTCCTTGATAAATTTAAAGGCGTGAAAGCCATTGAGCAGATTAAGTTATTTGGTGCAGCAAACCGAATAATATGTGCCAATTCGACTTACTCATGGTGGGGAGCGTTTCTTTCTGTTAGGACAAAGAAAATATGGGCCCCAAATCCATGGTTTAAGGATCCGAAACTTGCAGCTCATGCCGCTGGAATATATCCCCCCACTTTTGTCCAATTTCCTTCGCTGTGGAAATGATTAATTAGTAAACTCCAAGATTTATCACATCGGGTTCAAGGTATCTTCCACCGTTGATTAAAAAGGCACTTGCAGAACCATTCGCAATTGAGCAGGTAATCGAAATGCATTCAGATAGCAAGTATATCTCAGCAAGGTATCCGAGCGCTTCAATTGTTTGATTTGAGTGACTGCTGCGATGGGAAAGTAGCCTTTCTATTGTTTCTCTTTTTCTAAATCCTTTGTAAGTTATATCAGGGTAAGTGCAAGAAATTATCTTTCGGGCTTTGGCATCTTCAGTTGCAATGAATAATCTTGAATAGTTATGTTTTCTATATTTATTTTCTAGTCGAGAGAGAAGTTGTGAATAACTAGGCTGCCTCGCATGGCCCTTTGGTTGCATGGAGATGTAATCAGTACCACGAAATGACACGCCGAACGAACTTGTCTCCCATTCGAGAAACTCTTTTACTCTAGTCAAAAATTCTCGAGTTTGTTTATTTAGTTTTATATGATCTGCATAAAGATTACTGTATTTAAATAGTAAACCTTCGTTTAATACAAAATTTAGTCCGCGATCGGCCAACGGACTTGAGGGTAAAATTCTGTCTCCCTTTGAGAAAGTTAAATTTTGATATTTATCTAGATCTTCTAATTGAATATCTGAGATGGGTTCAAAGAAGTACTCCCATGAATTATTGCTACCGTTAAATTTTCTACGTTGCGAGTAAGAAGTCCAGTAGTTTTTCATATCAACTACTGGAGTTAAATTTTCAGATTTTGCGTACTCAATTCCCTGCAGAACGTGATTCATATTCGAGAAAAGACCACCACCTGGTGGGCGACGCCGTATGACAAGAATTTTTGGTTCCGAAATTCCGAAATTTTTAACAATACGCCTTTCGGCAAAGTCAGAACTTCTCTTGTTCTGGTGAAGCTTAGCTGCATTCCTCCAAATATAACTTGGAATGTACTTCTTCGCCGCATACTTTACGAAAGCCAAGGAATTGGTGTTCATGGTGGCATCTTAACCCCATCCTGAGATCCCTAGTCCATCTCCACTGCGCTATATAATAGGCGAGTGACAACGGCAATTTTATTGATAGGTTATAACCGTTGGGATCTGCTTGAAAAGCGTTTGTTGGAATTAACGCAGTCGCACATCGATACCCAAAGTGTCTATCTTTCTATAGATGGTTTATCAAAAGGTGATATTGACTTTCATCGGAATACTCGGATTGCAAATCTTGAAAGTTCAGTTCTGCCGTTTACACTTTCCGTTATTCAGCGACCAAGCAATCTTGGATGCAGTAACCACATTATCACTGCAGTTTCTGAAGTATTAAGTCTGCATGAACGAGTCATAGTTATTGAAGATGATGTTAGTATTTCGCCAGTCTTCATCTCCTCTATGACTGAAGCATTACATGCCCTTTCGAAGTTTGAAGACGTAGGAACTATAGGTGGATTTTCAAATTTCCATAAAAGGCTGCATTTTCCGTTTATCTTTCGGAAGAATTATTGGCGAAAAACCAAGTATTTTTCCGCTTGGGGATGGGGAACCACCGCAGAATTCTGGGAAAAATTCGAACGCATTAGCGACATAGAAAACGTTGAGGAATATCTCTCCGAATCTTCAATTTGGACAAATTTATCGAAAAGGAAACAGCAAATTTGGCTAAATAGATTTAAAAGAGGAGTATGGGACTTTAATTTGCAGCTTGTACTCTTTAAGCATGAAAAATTGAATCTCCTACCGGCGTTGCGAATAATTGATAATGAGGGGTTTTCGGACGATAGATCGACCCACACAAAGCACAAGAGGCCCGGGAACCTTTTTGGGATTGGAAAATCTGATATTTCACCGGCCGAATTCAAAATGGTCGAGGGATCTTTATTCTTAAAATATTTTTGGGGCTTTATGGATTCAAACCTATGGGCGGCTGATGGTTATTTTACTTCCCGTGGTCGTACCAAGGGATTAAGAACTCGATTTCGTGAAATTTTTTAATTCAAATCTTGTCTTTACAGTATTTCGAAGGCGGATCAATCTTGAGTCTCCGGAAGTTGTCAGCGGTTCAATAAACTTCGAAAATAGGAAGCTCGCCGATGGAGAAATAGAGTTTCTAATCAAGGTTGATTCGATTCTCAAACTTGACATCCATCGAGGTTTTTTTTCTTTGGTGTGAGCACTTCTGGTGTCATTAAAGCCTTCGTTGTTGGTGAGACTGAATACTGGTGCAATATTAGTAAATCCATATCTAAAGCACATAAATTGAAATTGTATATCCCATGTATGGTAAGGATTGAGCTGAATCTTTAAGAATCTGGATAACCACAAAAACTGTTGCCAATTATTAAGCATGTCCCAAGTTTTGGAGTTCGATAAGGCTTCATTCACTTTTATCTCAGAAATATCTAAAACGTATTTTTCCCAAACTTCTCTTGTGCAAAGCCATCCCCAACATGAGAAATAAGCAGTTTTTCGCCATTTGTTGGGTAACTTGAAATACCTAATTTGATTGATTGGAGAGAATGCGGATACTATCCCAATAGTTTTTGACGCCCTTAAATATTCTAGCCCTCTTTCCATATTGACTAAAAAATTTTCGCCAATTTGTATGTCGTCTTCAAGGACAATGATTTCCGAATGAATTGTGATCAGCCTACTAATTTCATTCGTAATGTGCTTTGCAAGTCCAATGTTTGTTTCATGAATCTTATAAGTTATCTCACATTTGCTTTTGCAAAGTAGACTGATAATCTCAATGGTTTCTTGCATGGTTTCCCGTAAAGAATCGCATCCATCAACAGAGATATGTAGAATTTTTACATTGTTTCTCAGCAGCTCTTCAACTCTTCTTATAAGTAACTCGGGTCGGTTATAACCAATCAAAAGAACGGGAATAGGTAAGGACGTAAATTTCAGGTCTGGCTGTGATATGGCTCGATTATGAAAGCTAAGAGATTTGGAATCATCACTATTTTTGGTGTTTACTTTTTTATTCAATTAAAATCACTGTTCGCTCTATTGGTTACGGTAAACAGATAATCTCCGTAGGGACTATTTTTATAGAATTGAGCAGTTTTCTCAAGCTCGGCTAATGTAATCCAGCCACTTTCAAATGCAATTTCTTCTGGAACATTAACTTTATAGCCCTGCCGATTTTGTGTAACTTTTACTAGTTCGCTTGCAGTAAATAGGTTTTCAGTGGTTCCTGCATCCAGCCAGCTCGTTCCTCTATTCGCAATCTCGACTTCGAGTTGACCTAGTTCTAGATAAATTCTGAGTAAATCGATTATTTCTAATTCACCCCGCTTTGATGGTTTTAGGCTGCGAGCATATTCAGATACTTTCCCATCAAAAAAATAAAAACCTGGTATGGCTAAATTTGATTTAGGATTTAGTGGCTTCTCTTCTAAAGAAGTAACCGCACCAATATGATTTATTTCGATTACACCGTAATCTTTAGGATTCTCTACAGGGCAAGCGAATATTGAAGCACCTTCACCAATCGTCTTCTTCTGAAGGCTACGGCCATACCCAGGTCCAAAAAGCAGATTGTCACCAAGAATTAACGCAGAAGAGTCTCCGTCTAGAAATTCTTCGGTGATTGTAAAAGCTTCAGGTAGTCCATTTGGATCCGCTTGAGCGAAATAGGAAATTTCTATACCTAGCCGAGACCCGTCTCCTAACAATTTCTGAAAATTACTAAGGTCTTTCGGGTCGCTTATGAGAGCTATTTCTCTAATCCCTGACAGCATCAGTGTTGATAATGGGTAATAAAACATTGGTTTGTCATATATTGGCAATAGATGCTTATTAATGGCAGAAGAAATAGGGGCTAGGCGTGTTCCCCGACCGCCTGCAAGAAGAATTCCCTTTAATTTTTTCATTGAAACATTTCTCTATTTCTTAATGCCCAATCGACATTGTTTGAATACCAGTCGATCGTCTCCTTTAGCCCAGAATCGAAGTCTATTTTTGGATACCAACTCAATTCTTCTCTAATTTTCCTGCTGTCAATCGCATATCTGAAGTCATGACCAGGGCGATCTTCCACAAATTCGATCCGTGAATATTGGGCGCCAAAGTAGTCCAAAACTTTTCTCGCCACTTCTAAATTCTCTTCGAAATTTCCGCTGGAAATATTGTAGAAGCTACCTGGGGTGCCCCTGAGTAAAACCGCGATGATTGCTCGTGATGAGTCACTAACGTGTATCCATTCACGTACATTTTTTCCGTTTCCGTACAGCGGTAATTTTTCGTTATCAATTGTCTTCCGGATTAATGTTGGAATTAGTTTCTCGGTATTTTGGAATGGGCCATAATTATTGGAGCACCGAACTCCCACAATATCCAAACCGTAGGTACTAACAAAAGCGTTAATAAACATCTCTGCTGCGGCCTTGGAGGCGCTGTATGGAGAAGAAGGGTTGAAGCTAGATTCTTCCGTGAAACTTCCTACGGATGCGGATCCATATACCTCATCGGTCGAAACTTGTAATAATCTAAAATTGTATTTTTGTGCTGCCTCCAACAAGTTAAATGTACCAATAACATTAGTTTCTAGAAAAATTCGAGGGCTTTTTATTGAATTATCAACATGGGTTTCTGCAGCAAAATTGATTACCGCGTCATATAGATTTTGAGTTAACACTTCGCTCAATTTATTGCCATCACGAATATCTATTTTAAGAAATTTGATTTGAGCGCTTACGGATTCCAAATTTCTAACGTGACTCGCATAAGTTAATGAGTCGATTACGGTAACTTCATGGCCCAAGTGAACAAGCTGTCTTGTGGTTTCGGAACCCATGAAGCCTGCGCCTCCGGTTACCAGGATTTTCAAATTTCACCTTTTCAAATCTAGACTCGATACTTTTGTGTGGAGGTAACAACTATAGAATAGAACAAGAGGCAAACTGTACTAGTTGGACTAAACTCTGAGTTTTATCCTAAAGCATGTTTAAGCAAAAGCCACCAAAACACTTACGTGCTCCTCAATGGAGCAGAATCTTCTTACCAGAGCAGCCTTTTTTAGACGCTCCTTCTGGGTTAGTGACTTCAGGTGATCAAGGCTCAACTTAACGTCCATCTGGTTATTCCAATCTACGGCTAAGACAAGTCCTGCATCATAAAGTTCGGGATAAGTGGTTAGGCCCTCCCTTGATACAAGACTCGGAATCCCAATGCAAGCAAATTCGATTACATTTAAACCAATAGCTTGCGGATTACTTGAATTTGGTCCGTAATCAGTTGGATAGATATGCACTGGCTTGGATAGATTGCTTACGAATGATGGTGGTTTGCAATCAATCAAATGCTCTGTTTGTGAATTCTCCCCGAATTGATGTAATTTACTAATACTTTCTAGGTTTACCGACATCAGAACTGAATGTGAATCAGCTATCGATTTCGATATGCTTAAGAAAGTGTTAACGCCCTTCCATACTGAAAGTCTGGAGGCAAAAATTAAATGACTGTTGCTTGCGGAACAGTTTATTTTCAAACCCTCATTAAGCACTCTTGGAAGATATACACCTAACCTACTTACAATTTTTTTGCTATCTGATTTAAAAAGTAGTAGACGAATAATCTTGTCGAGCATTTGCGATTCCCACTCTAACTTAAACTGATGTGAGCTGAAGAAAATTCTTGATGCCAAAATTGAATAGAGTATTCTTTTGGTTCTTTGCACGGGTGCTGACATAGTAATTAGTTGATGTATCCATAGATTGAGTGTAAGTCTGCGTAGAGCGATAAAGCTTGCCAACCTAAACATGACTACGGCTGTGACTGAATGACATACCACTGAATTTATTTCATTTTCATTTATGACTTTTACTATTTCATTTATTTTAGAAAAATACTTCTTCCCCGATAAATAAATTATATCTATTCCTAGATTTCGAAGTTTGTCTCTCTCTATTCCGTCTATCTTTAGTATTGAATCACCAACTCTTTGATCATTAAGGCTTATAATGGTGACTCTTCTTTGTTGATCCGCTAACGCGTATGCCTCATCAAGCGCAAGTCTTTGAACGCCTCCAACTCGCAAATCATCAACGGCTATGAAAACTTGATTTTGTATTTTAAGGTCAACGTGATTAATCATGTTTTTCTCCTTCGTTATTAATCGAAAGAAAACGTTCGATACATTGAGAGAGATGATTGAAATATAGCTCTCTGTGTTTCTTTTTTATCGTCGGAATTACAGGAAGGCACAGAGTGGTATTGGCAATCTCTTCAGAACACCGCAATTCCGTGACATTCTTGAGTTCGACTTTCCCCAAATAGCCTTTTGATAAGCTTGGATAGTAATACCGTCTTGTTTGCACAACGGAGCTTAAATCTTTTTGGAAGCTCATCAAATCCTTTTCGGTTGGAAACTTAATCGGAAAGAATGGCCAACTGGTAGCGCCTGGGCGAATAGCTCTCTCAATCGTTGGACTTCTTTCAAAGAGATTCTTAATGCTTTCTGCAAATTTTACTCGCTCGATAACCACATTTGGAAACTTAGAAATTCCAGCAATTAAACGTGCGCATGCAAATTCGTCAAGTTTTGCGTTTATTCCGTCGCTAAAATTTGAAGAAGGCTTTACTAGTCCGAAATTTGAAGCCTTCCTAACTTTCGTAATAAGGTTAATTGGTCCAATTACAGCTCCGCCTTCGCCTATTCCAAGAGGCTTAGTTGCGTGAAATGAAAAAACTTCAAGATAATTAAGTGGTTCTTTGTATTCGCTTTGAATTGCTGGAAAAGCGGCGGCTGAATCGATTAAAACTTTAATCGAAGATTTTTCACAAAAATCTATTAACTGGGTGATGTCTCTTCTAAATCCATGCACCCGAGTGAATAGTAAGCCGTCGACCTTTATCGAAGCGGTAATGGAGGCCACATTTTCGACATCTATTTCCCAGGTTTTTGGGTTGACATCTGCAAGTATTGGGGTGCAACCGGCGGCGATAAGCGCATTTAAGGTTGCGACAAAAGTATTATTAGAGACGATTACATTTTTGCCGATTAAATCCAGAGCAATTAAAGATGCAATCAGACCTGCAGTGTTGCTACTACACACCATCGAATCAATCCCGGGACCGAGATAATCGTTAATGGAATCTTCTGCAATTACGGCGAGTGGCCCATTGTTGGAGAATGTATTTGCTTCATAAGATTTCTCGAGCAAATGGATCCACTCTGACGGTTTAGGAACCATCGGAATTAATACGGGAAGAGGCAGCTCAGAATCTGAAGATTGGATCATGAGAGAGAAATTCTTCGGCGAGTCTCACACACCTTTGAAATATACCTCATTAGGCTGAATAAATGAACTTGGTGTTATTTGGTGCTGGAGGTCATGCACTAGAAGTTCTAGACGTAGCCTTGAAGGCAGAAACAAAATACTCAGGCATTAAATTTTGCGTTACAAAACCCTCAGAATCTAAATTTGTTGGTTATGAATTAATTAGCTGGGAAGAGTTTCTAAACAGCAGTCCTTTGGAGTCACTGGTTCACCTAGCGATAGGCGATTCATCTGCTCGAGCAAGATTTACATCAGAATTCGAATCGTTTGGATTTAATGCTCATTCACTGATTTCGCCACTTGCCTCTGTGAGTCCGAGTGCAAAAATCGACTTAGGTTGCTTCGTCGGAGATTTCGCGTACATCGGCCCCAGAGTTAAACTAGGCAAATCTGTGGTGGTTAATACCTCTGTCACGATTTCCCATGAAAGCATAGTAAGTGATTTTGTCACGGTTTCACCCGGGGCAAGAATCAATGGGAATGTACGTTTAGGTGAAGGTTCGTTCGTCGGATCTGGAGCAGTCATAAAGAATGGGGAACAGAATAATCCAATTGAGGTTGGAAATAACTCACGAATCGGGGCAGGATCGGTAGTTCTAAATAATGTGGCTTCCAACTCGACAGTTGTAGGAAACCCCGCAAAGATGATTTATGAACGAACCTAAAATGGAATATGACTTTTGAATGGTTAAGTTATTCTATAACAACTTCAGCTGTAACATCGTATCTCAAAATGTATGCTCAATACTGAGGAGCGATTCTGTTGGTTAGGCCATCTTTGTTAATTAGACTTTTCTCTTATTTTATTTTTCAGGAAAAGGGAGCAAAAAGAAATGACTTCGGGTCTCTAATAACGAAAAGACAAGTGGATCACGAGCGGTCTATCAGTGTTGAAAATCACCTATATGACCTACTGGGATTAATTTCTCCTTGGCCATCGAAATCAAATCTCGTCCGAATTGGCTCATCAGGTGATGGTGGATATGTCTTGAACGAAGAGGACAGAGATCACACCACCCATCTCTTCTCTGGTGGAATTGAAAATAATAACGATTTTGAAATGGAACTTGCAGAACTTGGTGTAAGTGGGCTGCAGGTTGATAATTCAATTGATGAAGCACCTAGAAAACACCAACATCTGAGCTTTAAAAAAGCCACAGTTGGAATTGAATCAGGTGACTTTTCTGTTAAATCATTTTTAGCATCCCAAAATGAACGAAGATTACTAATCAAGTTGGATGTTGAGGGTGCCGAATGGAGTTCCCTCGACGACTTATCCATTTCCGAATTTGGTTCTGTAATATGTCTAGTGGTTGAATTTCATTTTCTAGGCAAACTAAATCAATCAGATTTTATGGAAAGAGTTATGCGCGTCTTTTCGAAAATTCGTGCCGCTGGACTATATCCGTGTTTCATTTCACCTAATAATGTCACTGGTGTAGATATTCACGGAGGAGTAGCGATGCCTAGAAATTTGGAAATAACCTTCACGAAAAAGGAAAACATTAATTTTGAGCCATCAATCGACGATTGGAAATCACTAAGTCAAATGATTGTTAAGAATCGAAGTAATTACTCGAAGGTTAACATTGATCACATAGTGTTTTACAACCTACTTAACTGAGCATTCTCATTATCTTGGATTGCCTAAAATCTATGTTGTGGCTTTGAAGTTATAGTGTAAAAAATGAATGCTACTCTTAAATCGGGCTTGAGAAACTTAATCCGCGTGATATCTTTAATCCGTGGTAAATTCGCTAATTTCGATTCTGGTTCCAACCAGAGGCAGACCCGAAAGTGTTTTTCGATTAATAAAGTCCATTAATGCGACGGCATTAAGAAAAGATTTAGTTGAGATCCTTTTCTATGTTGATAATGATGATGATAGTTTTCCATCGAGCCTGGATCTCGATTCCAACGTAAAGGTTATTAGAGGCGAGCGAGTTTGGATTTCCTTAGCTTGGAATTGTCTATTCGCACATTCTCAAGGTGAAATCCTAATGTATACCGGTGACGATGTTGTTTTTGAAACAAAGGGATGGGACGAGCAAGTCAGAACCGCATTTACCCAATTCCCAGATTCGTTAGGGCTCGTTTTTGGTGATGACGGTGGTTGGTATGCAGGAAAGTTAGCCATTAATGGTTTTGTCCATAGGGCATGGGCGGATTTACTCGGGTATTTCACTTACCCAGCTCGAGTGTCAGCTATAGATTTGTGGATTCATGAATGTGCTTCTTACATAAATAGAGTTATTTATTTAGAGAAAGTTATGTTCAGACATGTCCACTATCGGCAAGGGGATGCGACCGCAGAATTTGACGAAACTTATAAGGATGCTTACGACAAATCTGTTCGTTGGGGAATTATGGATTCTTACGATTCTCTTTCAAGAGAAAGAAGAATTGATAAGTTAATTTTGTCAAGAAAAATTGGTAAGAGTATTCCGTTTGAATTCAAATATTTGCTTGCAATTTTAGTCTGCAAATTCTTGGCCATTTTTAATGATAGGGCCAGAAATCGAGATCGAATTTTATCTTTCGATAATCAATTTCTGTTGAAAAGGATCCTACATCGCATCTTTAGAAAAAAAAGTAACATACTGAATACATTGTCTTAGTTTTTCGTCTTAAGGGGTGTTCCATAAAGAAGATAGCAATTATCGGAGCTGGGCCTGTCGGTATTTTGGTTGCTCGGCAATTGGTGGAAAAGGGCTATAAGCCTGAACTTATTGAAGCCGGTAACTGGGACAAAGAATCATCTCTGACTCTCGATGACTACATTTTCAAAAGCAGTCACAAGGTTCCTCCTCACGTCAGGCTTGTGGGTGGGCAATCGACAAAATGGTTTGGCAGAATGAGCTTGTTTCCCAAAAGCGCCTACGTTAACCGCACCGGAATCATTGGGCACGAATGGCCCTTGCCATATTCAGAGATTGAAAAAGGCTATTTAGAGGTTTGTAGAATCCTGGAGCTTGATGTTCAGAGTGATGAAAAAAGTTTGATCCATGAGTGCGAAATATGTATTGGATTGGTGGATAAAGTTTTTTTCGATTTCCTTGATAATCCAAATATTTTTCAAAGCATTTTGAAAGAATTGCTTCAACGAAATCAGGTGTCTTTATCTCCTTCAACTTATTGCTCTAATCTTTTAGGCGTTGCAGATGGAGTTCTAGTCACGACGATCTCAACTAAGCCTGGATTATCAAAAGTCAATACGGAGTTCTATGACGATGTGTTTATCTGTTGTGGGACACTAGATTCAACGCGTTTAGTCCTAAGTTCGTTCCCCGAATTAAGAAGGGAAACTTCAGCAGGAAAATTTCTGATGGATCATCTGGATGGATACGTAGGCAAAATAAAAATCCGCCCCTCTGACTATAAATGTATTAAAGAATTCTATCTAAATTCCTCTAGAAGACTTCCTAATCAGATTTTTGGTCTTGGAGTTTGCAAAGCTACAAAAGATATTAATTGGCACCTTGAAATTGTTCCGCTAGTTCGAGTTTACTTGTTTGATCCTGTTGTAAAGAGATTTAATCGCCTTCCACGTTTGTTCTATGAAGCTTTATTCTTTCTAGAAAGGTTGATTACATTTATTCCTAACCGTGTGTCGCGCCTAGTATGCAAACTTAGAAAAATTGAAGTTTTTAGCCTTTGGCTCCGTGCTGAAGAGTTTCCGTTTGATGAATCCAAGTTGGAACTAGGAAATGTTAACCGGGTATCAAATATCCCTACGGTGATATACAAACATCGCGTTTCTACTTACTCATTAAAAACGATTCAAAACACTTTAAGATATTTCGCAAATTCAATGAAGATGGGCAATCTAGGTATTATCAAGATTTATTGGTGGCTTCTATTTCCAGGTTTTTTTAATCTCGGCGGAAACAATCACCCCATGGGTACGCTTTCAACAGGAACCACCGGTCGGTTTCCGGTTAATCAAGATCTGCAATTAAGAGTTGCGCCAAAGGTGAGGGTGGTCTCAAGTGCAGTTTTCCCAAGCGGCGGACATCAAAATCCTACATCTCTTGCAATGAGCTTGGCGATTCTCTCCACGAAAGCATTCCCCGAGATGTTGAACTCAGAATAGTTTTTCGGAGTTCCGCACGAAACATAGCTTCTTTAGTGAAACAAATAAATGAGCTTCTCTAATCCATTTTAATGATATAGATTTAAGCAACCTGCTTCTTTAGTTTGTCTACCAACCTTTTAGTGGACTCCACCTCTAATGGAGAATTACATTCAAGGCTGTGTGAGAGTTTCTTTAAGATAGAATGTAATTCTGATTGTCTTTCTTTTTTCATTAGTCTAACAAAAAAACTTTTTGAAGACTTAACTTCTGATCTAGCTCTAGTTAATTTGCTAGTACTTGGGCCAACAGACATTTGAGGACATATTTCGTATATCGGACGATATTTCTTGGCGCTCAATAACAAGATTACTAGCGCTTTTTCCTTCTCTTCACTAGTGAGTGTTTCAACACTTAAAAAAGAAGAATTTTTAAAGTCCTTTAGCGTAACTCTCTGCGACATCCATTCGGGGTAAGTACTTCCGAAAACGAAAGATTTAAATCCCGCGGCTGCGGTTTCAAGAGCAATAGTTCCAGAGTAAGTGAAGACCATTCGTTTTTCCTTTAGTATTTGGGCGGTCGAAGGAACATCATTAAAGCATTTTGATTCAATTCCGTATGTTCTCGCTAACTGATCTATAATTTCAATTTCATCTGGATACTGAGTTGAGCTTGGATGTATTTTGATTTTCCAATTTTCTTGCTCTTCACCAATTTTTTCAAACATTTTTTTGGTCCAAATAAAGTAGTCATCTGCTTCCAGTTTGGAATTCTCTTTTCCATTTGGAAGCTCACGAGAAGCATCACGAATACAGTGAAGCATTAGTACTTTTGACTCATCTGCCACCACGTTTTGAAATTTACGGTTATAAGCCTTAATTGCTTCTCGATCTGATTTCAATTTTCCTTTCTGACGATCAGAAAAATACTGCTTTGCTACGTTTAATAATTCATTTTTTGCGCTGAGATCCAGGGAGTCATATTCAGTGCAAAGTTCATCAACGGTCTTTGTTTGAGAGGGATACCTTTCCGAGGAACTCACATCCAGAAACTGACCGTGCGGGTTGAGAATAAAAACCCTTTTATTTTGCTCCTTGGCATGAAAATGAATAGTTCGATTAAATGTGTATGCCAGATCAGGCAGGAAAAAAACATCATACTCTTCAACTAAGTGTCGCGCATTTTCATGAGATTGTTTTATTTGAGCAATTATTTCTGGATTGTATGGCGAATTTTCAAAATATTCTTTTGAATTACACCTCCTACGGTAATCGTCAGCCATGCCTCGCCATATCTCGAAACCGTATCCGAGATCAATCAATCCACTAATCTTTTCTTCGTAACTGTAATTTTCCGCATCTTGCTGAGTGGCCATTCTTGCATGTGCATCAACCGATTTCACATCACTTGAAAATTTAGATGTTGAATCTAGTAGTTCTGCAAAAATCTTGTGTAAAGTTCGGCAATCATTGGTGCCGTACGGCAAAAAAACTACCTTCTTCTTGTGAGTTTCTGGATGTTCTTTTCGATTAATATTTTTACATGCGATTTTCACGGTTATCTCGCTCAAGAATACTGCCGCTTTCCAATTTAATCTGAATAATATTTCGTTTAACGTCACCATACAGATCTTCCACCATCTATTGGAAGGGCCACCCCTGTTACAAAATTAGACATATCGCTCAGCAAGAATTGTATTGACGAATTCAAATCTTCCGTTGTCGCAAGTCTGCCCATAGGAGTCCTTTCAACCAATCTCCTCCGGAAATTTTCTGAAAAATCTGTGTCCACTGGGCCAGGACAAATACAATTTACTCGTATGCCCTTAGGCCCAAAGTATGTGGATAGGTACTTTGTAAGTCCAATCAAACCAAACTTCTCAAAACTGTAACTTGGGGGCTTTAAACTACATTGAGCTTTGTGCATTTCTGAAGAGCCATTGCAGTTGCAATAAATCCTTTGATCTGGACTAATTAATGAAAGGTCGCTCCCCACTAGGACGACTGAACTGTTTTCTGAGAGTTGATCTTCAAACTCGGAGACCAGATTTAGAGTTCCTGAGTAAGTTAATGAAATGGATTTCAAGTCTGCCCTAAAATTGAAATCGCTCAAGCGTGTGTTATTTCCGAGAGAATCTACCGTTGGATTGATTGCTGCAAGATTTACTATTCCTGTTACATAATCAGTTTTTGATTTTATCTCAGATAATGTGTTCTTTACTTGCTCTTTATCGGTGACGTCGCATTCAAACTTGTTTTCGCCTGGTTTATTATTCAAGTCTATTTGATAGACGTTTGCACCTTGATTTTCTAGGCTTCGCACTAAGGATACACCGAGCATCCCCTCCGAACCTGCAACAACAATATGTTTATCTTTTAATATCTTTAGTTTTCTATCCATGGTTTTTCCTCATATTGCTTGCCGCTTGGATAAAATGATCCACTTTGATCGCATCGGCAATGCTGGCAGCTTTGATCTCTTTAGAGCCATTCGTATTCAAAAGTTGAGCAAGCATTTCCTTAAATTGATCATCCCTACTTATCTCTGCGAAATTAAATGATTTTACGCCTTTTGACTTATCAATGACATTCAATTCCTGTTTTAACCAATCCCATTTCATTCTTCCACCTTCGAACATCAACTCACCACCCCGTTGTGAAGGCCATCCAATGAAATCAAAATCCAGTTGTGCGGTTAATTTAACATTTTCCTTGGATTCACAGGTAATCCTTTGAAAATCTGGAGTGGAAATTTGTAGATCGCTCTTCTTTGATTCTTTATATTCAATTACGTTCATCTCGCCGAACAGACTCAAAACAATGTCTATATCATGAGAAAAGCAGCTTAATGGGTCTCCTTGCTGATCGGCATTACCCATGTGACTAGTTCTGTAATCCTCATACGGATGCATAGATTCTAAATTCTCACTAAACCAAGATTTATAAGAATAGATGTCTTCTGGATTGATTAAATCTATTTCAAATTTTAGCGTATCCAGCAATTTCGAGTATCTTGCTTGAAAAGACATAAATATATCGTTTTGTCGTGATTCTAGAATGTCACTATAGTTCTGGTGGATTTGTTCGCTTAAATTCATTCCTGATAGTGGTTTTTCAATCAGTATTCTATTCGAATTGGTAAGACTACAAACTTCAATTAAATCTTGTTTGTGCAAGTGAATCGGACTTGCAACAATCGATAAATCCAATGTTTTTGGTAGTTCATTGAAGTTCGAAACTTCAATAATTCCATAAAACATTGTCGGATCTACCAAAGAGGAGGACTGTAAAGTTGATTCAATCAATTCAATTCTTTTCCGTCGCCTTATTGTATAAAGTCTCAAATCATCGCCATACGCATCACGAAGCAATCTTGCATATCTCTGACCGATGGAACCAAGTCCGTAAATGAATACGTTGTACGTCACTTACGACCCGTACCTTTCTTCATCAATCTGATCGAATTTTCTCCCCGAAATCGAATTGTCAAGCCTAATAAAATCTTCGGCGTAATCAATATCAACATTACTCTCGTGTGGACTATGTATTGCCGTGATTTTGTACTTGTGTTCTGGGCATTTACTCATGTAATAACATGGGCGAATTATGTCAACATAGCCGTCCTGCCAGTATGTTTGTGGAAGACTCTGTCTAGGGCTGTTAAAAAAATCCTCCTCTATCGTTCCCAACACTGGCTTCATTTCCCTGTCTTCCGAAACATTCCACATTTTGTATGGGGTTTCTGTGGAAGGTTTAACCGATCTTGCAAAACAAGAGTTTTTTGTTTCCGCAAACTCTTTGATGGCTTGATCCAAAAAAGATGTATTACGTTGCGGGTTAGTCGGGCGAAGAAAAACCAAAATGCTAGGTTTAGCTCCGCGGTTTTTCAACATCCAATCAAAAAAGTGCTCAATGACGGGACCGTCTTTAGTTAGATCTTGTGCGAGTGAAACCGGTCTTAAGAATGGCACCTCGGCGCCAAAATGACGGGACACTTCCGCAATTTCGGCATCCTCTGTGCTTACGTTCACGCACTTAATTAACTTAGATTCGAGTGCGGTTTTAATGGTGTGAGCTAATAAAGGTTTGCCCAATAAACTTTGCAGGTTTTTTCTTGCTATTGATTTGGAACCCCCTCGCGCAGGGATCAGGCTTACAATTTCCTCTACTGCCATTTCTTATCCAAGCAAATTAGCTCTGAAACTTCTCTAATAACTCCGTTTCCACCTTTACTCTTCAAGGGATACTTGGCAACCTTTCTAATCTCTGAATTTGCGTCCTTGGGACAGGCGGTGTGGGTCAAATTTTTCATAACCGCTAAATCATTAATTTCATCACCGATGTAGAAGATTTCGTCGGAGGTAATACTCCTTTTTGATTGTAGGTTCTTTATGAACTCTAGCTTATCAAGTACATTAGTGTGAGCAGTAATATTCAATTTTTTTGCCCGGTGCTGTACCGATTTATTTGCTTCTGAAGACAGAATAATTATATCTATCCCATTCTTCTTAAGTAATTTAACACCTACGCCGTCAAGACGGCTACAAGTTACCGATTCGAATCCTTGTTCTGAAATTTCAACTTTCCCGTCAGTCATTACACCATCGAAATCTGATATCACAAGACTGATTTTAGAAAAATCTGCCTTTCCCTTAAATAAATTGAGCTTTTTCATAAAATTCCACTATCTTCTTTTTTTCTTCGATAATAGCTTGGTCCAGAGCGCCAAAGTTGAAACTTTCCGTGATTACACTTTCTATAAAACTCTCACATTTATCCGATATATTCTCATCTTCTAGTTCAACGACTTGCTCTTCTAACTTTAAATTACTCATATAGGTTTTCATTCTATTTTGAGTTGAAATCACCAATGTAGGTAGACGCATTCCTAGCGAAGGACTCATGGAGTGTACTCGCATGGCGATAACGGCCCTAGCGCTTTCATAACAACGATATATCTGCATATGATTTTCGAACCCTGGCATCGATAAAACTCTTACTTTTTTGTGCAAAATTCCAACTTTAAGTCTATTGCAAACCATTAGGATCATTTCATAGTCTTCGAAAGAATGTGGAACAAATACTATTTTTTCATTTGTATTTTCAGTGAAAATCTCACAACAGCGTACTAGTGTTTGAATAATTATCTCTAATTTTTTGGGGTCACTGTATCGGTTGATACTATCTTCATAATTTACGCTTATATATAAATCTTTTCCTAAATCATTTAACCTAGGTGAACCTACGAAGAAACCTGGATCAGGACATTCTGGCATGTTTGTCATTTCTTCTTCTAGAAGTTGCTCTAGCCATGCCTTAGTTCCATCATTTCTTAATCCAATTAGACAATTTTCTCTTGAGTTTAGATAACTTAAAGTTTGTAATAACGAATCTTTGTTAGGGTAGAGCCCACCACTCCAAAATCTATAGGATAATCCTTGTGCAATGATTGGTACTTTAATTTTTTCCAAATCTTGTGTGGTGAAATTCAGCCTAGAGCCACCTTTTTTATGATCAACTCTCCCGTTGAATGTGACGGCACCTGGGATGAGTAAAAGTTCACTCTCGTTAACTTTCCGATAGAAATCTTCTTTGAAGATGCTGTCTGCGAACGTGACTTCGTCCCAAGAGTAGAAACTTGGAGAGATCGTAATTTGGGTATTTACTATTGAAATTGAGTTCAGAGTTCCTGTTACGAGTGCTCCATTTCCCACATTGGGACTTTGAATATTAGCAAGAATTAGCGCTTTTATTTCTCTCATTACTTAAAGTCATCTACTCGTCGTAGCTTTCTCATGTTTTCAACTTCAATATCTAAAATTCTTTTTTCGGGATTTCCGCCGAGGTCGCCACATTCATTTATATATGAAATCAGTTTTCGTGATCCCGATAACTCTAGACTTGCCGACTGATCCGATCCCCACATAGATCGATCCAGAGTTATGTGCCTTTCAACGACGCAGGCTCCATATTTAGCCACTGCAATAACGCTCGGCAAGACTCCAACTTCATGTCCAGAATATCCGACGTTTAGATTGAAGGTCTTTCTTAGAGTTTCAATCACAGCCAAGTTTAGGTCCGCATTTTTTGCTGGGTACGTAGAAACGCAATGTAAAAGGATAATCATGTCGTGTCCGATAGCATCTATTGCGCGACCTATTTGGTTAAGTGTGCTCATTCCGGTTGAAAGAAATACTGGCTTGCCAGTAGAACCTATAGCTTTAAGTAAGCTCGCATCAGTCAGACAAGCACTTGCTACTTTATGTGCAATTACGTTTGCGCGTTCTAAGAAATCAACACTAGGCACATCCCATGGCGACGCAAACCAGTCGATACTCTTTGACTTGCAATAATCAGAAATAATCTTGTATTGAGATTCGTCAAACTCAAGTCCATATTTAAGATCACCGTTGGTTTTTCCAAAAACACTCTCTCGAGGCTTGCTCAAATCTTCTGCTGTATAGACTATATCCACGGTGCGTTTCTGAAATTTCACTGCGTTATATCCAGCATCTACCGCATGGTCGATCAACCGGAGTGCGTTTTCTAATGAACCGTTGTGGTTAATTCCAATTTCAGCAATTGTATAAACTTTCTCATTTTGACCACAGGTAGAACTTCCGACTTGAATACTTAACATTTAAGCATTTTACCTTTCTTTGACAAGATTTTCAATCTCTTGGCAAAAGAAGTGCATTAAATTCACATGTATCTCTTGAATTCTTGATGTGTTGATGACATTCGGAGAAATTATAACGTCTGGGGTAAACCTAAAGTTTGCGACAGCGCTTTCTGATGTGAATGCAACGCTTGGAATATTTTCGATTTTCGCCAGTTCTATTAATCGATTTATGTTTTCCGATCTTCCACTTGTCGTAAAGACTAGTAGTAGCCCACATAGTTTCGAGTAAGCGGAAAATTCACGTGCAAATTGATCAGAAAATTCATAGTCATTCGCCCATGCTGTTGATACGGCAGAATTCACTCCAAGAGTTAGAACAGGGAATGCTCGATGCTGGCGCGTGAAGAAATTTACTAATTCACCACTTAAATGCTGTGCATCCGACATTGAACCACCGTTGCCTGCAACCACGATCAATTTGTTACTTTGGATTACTTCGACAGCTAGCGAAATAGCTCTATGCATCGCAATAGCTACATTTTCCGCCTTGGATACAGCCAGATTTTCAATAGTTTGGTCGAGATAATCAGATAACTTCATGGTCTTATTTTATCTACTTACTCAACAAACTGAGGGTTATCTTGTAGTGTTTTCACATGAATAAACTTCATTATTTGAGTCAATTTGAGGAATATGGCCTTTTTAGGGTTGATGGTTTGCTTACAAACACAGAAGTTGAAACTTTAAGAATTTTAGTTGACGAACTAATGACAGGGGCAAGATCACTTGCCGGAATGTTTTTTCAACTTGATCCAAATTCATCTGAATATAAAGATGTAAGCTTTGACAAAACTATTTTTAGCGGACCATCACTGAATTACAGGAAGATAAAAGATTTAGAGTTCATCCCTGAGTTCTTAGCTGCTATCCAAAATGAAAAAATTAAATCGATTGCTAATTTACTTATAGGCGAAGAAGTTTCCACGATGCGTACGATGATCGTAAATAAGCCTTCTCAGTCCAAAACACCTTTACCGTGGCACCAAGACATCTCTGCGAGCTGGCCAATGTCGATGCGTCCCATCCTAACCATTTGGATTGCCTTGGATGAGGTCGATGAGGAGAATGGCTGTGTCGAGTGGTTGTCGGGTAGCCATAAACTTGGTGAAATAGATGGTGGACATTTAACGTCTGAGTCAAGTCTGACGGATCTATTATCTAAACATGAGATAATTAAGGGACTGTTAAAACCAGGTGATGCAATTGTTTTTGATAACGGAGTAATTCATAGGTCGAGTCCAAATTTAAGTGGCAGGCGTAGGAGAGGTTTGACCATTTGTCTAATGCACGCCGAAACTTTCAATACAAAAACTAATACCTTTTATCCAAAAATTTTTGGATTAGATGCTTTAACTCCCGAAGAAGTAAGCACACTTACTCATGTTCCACTTAATCGACCGGTTGATTACGGAGAATAATTCTCCCAGTGGTTATGCTTAATCTAGGACTACTGAACCATTCGGTGTGCTCAAATGCACGGAAACGATTCCTGTTTCGCCATCTTGGCTTGAAGGATCAACCCAATCAATTGAAACGTTTTCAAGTGCGCCCAGGATTTCGGCTTTAAACCATGAATCAGAGAGCTGATCTTTATCTGAAATGACAATTTTTTCGATCTTGGAAACAGTTGAGCCATCTTTCGAAGGATGATCTTCTGTTAACCACTGAATAAAGAACGGCAGTTCTCTTGAATCAGTGATTTCTTTCACTCCAATTTGCTTCCACTTTAGGTCAGTTCCATCGGGACGTGTGCGGTGTCCGTCAACTGCATTGCGACCAAACTTTTCTTCAATTGGAGAAATGTCTTCGGTACTAAATACCCAAGTAAGCCATCCACCGCCTTCTTGCGCTTTCTTTGAAACAGCCTTGCCCCATGGTGTTTGCTCGGTTGCTGGGTGATCAAGTGGGCAAACAACTTCGATGTACTTTCCATCAAGAAGCGGTGCCGTGAAGTTACGTGTACCAAAACGTGGGTGGATACCGCCATCAACAAATGTTGTTCCTAGGCGTGAACCAAGGCGTTGCACGGTGTCGGCTAATTGATCATGGGAAGTTACATATGAGACATGGTCTAAGCGCATGGGGCAATTTTGCACCATGAAATGGGGTGCTCTTTACCACCCGAAGGCTGGTCGGGCATGGGTGCATTCCCTATTCTTTGCATATGAAGCGATTGATCGTGTCCGTACTACTAACGGCGACATTTTTGGCAGGTATTTCTCCCGTATCGGCGGAGCAGAAAAGATCTGTCTGGGATATGGATCGACTTAGCGTTTTGCCCGCGGATCAGGTCAGGGCACTGTTCGGTTTTACTGCTTTGACTTCTGTGCAAGATGACCATAGCTGGACGGCGGATATCGCGGGAAAAAATTCTTTCCAAGCAGTTCTGGAACCTTGTAGCCAGTTAGCCAAGATTGACATGAATTACACCGCCTGTATAGAAAGTGTTTCTTACAGGAAATCTGGCAGTACCACTTGGCAGAGTGCCATTTTAAGCAAGGTGCAACTCGGTGAACCGACTACGACAATAGCTAAGGGAAATCTCGTTGTAGGTCCAATGAAGTACGACGACAAGAATTTTAAACCTGGCGGCGATAAGGCCACTTTATGGTCAATGCCAGCTTCTCCACATTCTGCAGGAAAAGACTATCTACTGAGAACGAGGCTCCTTGGAAGTACTAATACATTTGGCCAGTTCACATTTAAAGCAGAGTTAATTCCCACAAGCTACCAATCTAATAATGGAATTGTGACTCAAGATAAATTACTAGTCGAAGAATTTCCTAAAGGGTTTGAATATAAAGTCCGCGTTCAGATGGGGGTCTTTATAAAAACACTTACTGGCTGGTTTTTCGGACGAATTACAAATCCAACAATCGATAGGAATGGGCCCGAAGGTTATTTAGAGATTACTGGCCAGCCAGCTTTTGTTCCAGTGGGAATTACAAACGATATCCCTGTGGTAAACGCGGATGCGTACTTTGATCCAACCTGGTGCGCTGAAGTCCGCGGAAAAACAAATAAACCATGCGGCAGTATTAATAGGCTTTACGACAAGGCATTTACCTTTTCGAATGAAGAGGGTTGGGCGCCGGATAATTTAGGTCGGTGGGAATCTGCTCCTGGAGGAGTGCGTACCGTTGCCACTCTTTCCGCCTGGTCACTAGATTCAACCTATTTCTACCAGATGGCAAGCGATCCTGGTGCGCTCAAGTGCACAGCGGGCATAAGCGGTGGTGCTCGCGTGTTCCAAGGAGCGGTATTTTCAAATGCAACAATGTTCCAGACTTCTCCACCTGAATGGGATGAAAAAAATAACTCATTTGTTTTTCAGGTGGCATCTCCACATCTTGATGAAAACGGAGCGGCCAATAAGGGTTTCTATACTCTTTATATTCCTACGGAAATGGCGAAATGTCGTTGGGGAGATGCAACATCATCGGCTAAGGCGGAAGTTCGAATTGTTAATTCAGATGGAAAGACTTCAGTAACAACTCTTGCTGCGACAACCGAAGACGGCAACTTCCGTTTCAATATTGCTGGATTTGGTTATTCGTCACCGACAATCAAAATTCGTATGGGCAAAGATATTAAGGTGCCGATTTCGGAAGCGGTGACGAAGAAACCGATCTCGATTAAATGCGTAAGAGGTAAAACTGTGAAGAAGGTTTTTGCGATCAAGCCTGTTTGTCCGAAGGGATTTAAACAAGTTGCCGCTTAAAGTGAGCAGGTTAAGTTTTTCTTTGGGGTTTTGCCTTGGAGTAAGTAGGAATCCACGGCGTTATCAACGCAGGCGCTGCCGCGGCCTTGGCCGGTATGGCCATCGGCATCCAGAGAGATTAATTTGGAAGTGGTGAAGATTTTGTGGAGACCAACCGCCCAGTCATATGGGGTAGCTGGGTCGCGGGTTGTGCCGATGACGAGAATCGGTGCAGTTTTAATTGAAGTAATTTTATTTGTGGTGCGAGTGAGCTTGTCTTTGGTCGGTGGTGTTAAAAACTTGCACGCGATATTTGTGTAGGCAAGGTATGGGCCAAAGACTGGAGCACGGTCGGTGAATCGTTGGGCCTCTGCTTTAGTTTGTTCAATACTGCGCGTGTCGGGCCAATCAAGACAATCGATGATTGCACCGGAATCGAGTTCGTTGGATGCGTAGGTGCCATCGGATGAGCGACCGCTGTATTGATCGGCAAGGTCGAGGAATGTGTCGCCGAAACCGCGTTGGCCTTCAAGGAATGCGGTGCGAAGTTTTGGCCAGCCGTCTGCATCATCGTAAAGAGCTGATGCAGTGCCGAGAACGATTAGTGATTCGGTGGCAACGCGGTCGTCGTTTTCAACTTTTGTTTTCCGTGGAAGTGGGTTGGTAGCAGCCGTTGTGAAGAGCGCGATGATTGCCGCAGTTGCTTCTTGGCGGTTGGCAGGAAGTGGGCAATCGTCTTGCTTTGCACAGTCTGCAAGGAATGCATCTAGTGCTTCATCGAAGCCAACAGCTTGGGAAATGTTTTGTTCAAGGATTGAAATATTTGGATCGAGTGCGCCATCTAGAACCATGCGACCGACTTTGTCGGGGAAGAACTGGGCATAAAGTGTGCCTAGATAGGTTCCGTAAGATTTTCCGAAGAAGTTAATCTTCTTATCGCCAAGTGCTGCGCGCAGGATGTCCATGTCGCGGGCGGATTCTGCGGTTGAGTAATGGGTTAAGAATTCATTTTTCTCTTCGCACTTTTTGATGAAATCTTCTGAATCAGCGAGCGCCTTTTGTAGTTCCTCTTCAGTGTCTGGCTTGGCATCAGATGCGTAATTAGCATCGGTTTCTTCATCGGTTAAACATTCAATAGGTGCGCTGCGGTCTACTCCACGTGGGTCAAAGCCCACGATGTCGTAACGATCGAGAATGTCGGGATCAAAGACGTATTCGGCGTTATAGGCATAGTCAACGCCTGAACCTCCGGGGCCACCGGGGTTCACGATTAGCGAACCGATGCGGTTTTTTTGATCTTGGGATTTGTAGCGAAGAACAGCTAACTTGAATGTTCCAACAGTTAAGTCGGCGTAATCAATTGGCACACGCAGGTCGGTGCATTCGAAGTTGTCGTAGCAAGTAGACCAGTCGAGTTTCTGGTTTTCATAGGCAGCTAAATCAGAGAGTGGTTTTTCAACACCTGGTGTGCTCGCACATCCTGTTGCAACTAGTGCAAAGGTGAGAGTTAAAACGGTGAGAAAAGGGGTGCGTTTTTTCATTAGGCCAAACGACACATCAAGGCTTCGATGGTTAAAAGTGGTGCTGCGTTGTGGCTCAAGTTGGTCCTAGCTTCCATTATGGCGTTGACCTTCTTTACCGTCGCGTGAGCGGGTGTTTTATGCGCATAAGCCGTTATTTGATCGGTCATATCAATGTTGATAATTGAATCTGTGGCGCCGGCCTGCACCATCATGACATCGCGATAGAAAGTGGCGATATCAAGTAGGGCGCCATCTAGTGAATCGCGCACCATGCGGGTGGCGCGGGACTTCTGTTCTTTCTCAAGTTCTTTGATCGCCTTTGATCCACCGGATGCCATGCCGCGACCGGTTGCGCCTTTGCCATATGCCTCAGCCAGGGCGGCAGTTTCTTTCTCATCGCGTTCTTCACTTGCCGCATTTGCCTCTTGAGTTGCAAGGTCGACAAGTGTTTGCGCTGCTTGAAAGGCTGCGGCAATTGAGGAAAGTTGCAGTGGCAGCTTCATGATTTGGGCGCGGTTGCTGCGCACGTGTTCATTGGTTGCGATGTAACGGGCGCGACCGATGTGGCCTTGGGAAACGCGAGCTGCGAAATCTGCCATGGCCGGTGATATGCCATCGCGGTTTTCGAGAACGGCGGTGACATCTTGGGTTGATGGCGTGCGCAGTTGCAGGTGGCGACAGCGCGAGCGGATGGTGGGCAAGATGTCGTGAAGCGTTGGTGCACAGAGCAACCAAACGGTGCGAGCGCCGGGTTCTTCGATCGCTTTGAGAAGTGCGTTGGCCGCAGATTCGGTCATGCGGTCGGCATCTTCCATAACAACTACGCGCCATCCGCCCATGGAGGGCGCCCAAGATGTGCGGGTCAGGAGCTCGCGGACCTCATCGATCTTTATGGAAAGGCCTTCGGTGCGGATGATCTCGACGTCGGGATGGCCCCCGGTCAGGGCGCTACGGCAGTCCTGGCAGCTGCCACAGCCACCGTTTGGGCAGATCAGCGCTGCGGCGAAGGCGGTGGCTGCTGAGGAACGGCCAGAACCGGGCGGGCCGGTGAAGATCCAGGCATGGGTCATTTCTTGGGACTCTTCGCCGCTTTGAGCGGCGGCGACTGCGCCTTGCAAGATTTCGGTGATGTGGGATTGGCCGACTAAAGAGTCAAAGACGGTTGTGGTCATTTAGCGTTTGAAGATTTTCTTTGCAGGCTTATCAGTTTTATTTAACGCCGGAAGTTCGGCGACGCGCGCAATGATCGCAGTGTGAATTTCTTGAATCGTTTGTCTGCCATCGACAATTAAATAACGTTCTGGATCAAGGCGGGCAAGTTGCAAGAACTCTTGGCGCACGCGCTCGTGGAAGGCAAGTGGCTCTGCTTCTAAGCGATCTGGGTTGTGCAGGCGACCGATGCCGATTTCGGCAGGCAAGTCGATAACAATAGTTAGCGTTGGGAAAAGTGATTCAGTTGCCCAACGTGAAATACGTGCAACTTCTCCTGGTGCAAGTACGCGACCTGCACCTTGATAGGCAATCGACGAATCAAAGTAGCGATCGGTAATTACAACTTTGCCTTCGGCAAGTGCGGGACGAATAATTGAGAAGACATGATGTGCGCGATCTGCGGCATAAAGAAGCGCTTCAGCGCGTGGACTGATCACACCGGTTTCATGTCCGAGCAAAATCTTACGTAAATCTTTTCCTAAATCTGTGCCGCCGGGTTCGCGAGTTAATAGAACGCTTTCACCGCGGGTTTCTAACCACTCTTTAAGAAGTTTTGATTGCGTTGATTTGCCAGTGCCTTCGCCGCCTTCGAATGAGATGAAGACGCCGGTTGTTGGCGCGCCAGTGATGCCACCGAGTTCGCCCTTGAGTGCATTTGAAATATCTGACCAGAGTGAAACGTTAGGACGATCGCGCATCTGGCGATAAGAGATGTAACCGATCAGCGCTGCGATCAGACCTGCAATGAGAATTGTTATTTGTGCGCCGTTGAAGTTAAGTGTGGAATTTTGAATTTTGTATGTATGAACACCGAAAGCTGCGGCAACTGCCGGCGCAATTGCAAGAACGGCGACCAACGTAATGCGAATAAGTGACTGCACGAAGGCAAAGGTGCGACCGCGGACTTCATCTTGTACTTCCATGCCGAGCATGGTGAAGCCGGTAACCCAGGTAACGCCGCTGAATGCGCCGAGGAAAATCACGGTGAAGACGGCCATTACTAGGTTTGGGATAAGGGCAAGGAGAACAAGGAAGAAACCTGCGGTTGTAAGGGATGCGCCAAATAAACGGCGGCGTGAAAACTGCGAGAAGATCTTTGGGCCAAAGGCGATACCGATTGCAAGACCGGTAAAGACTGCACCGAACAAAACACCGTATGCCGCATCTCCGCCGCCGAGATCGCCCACGAATGTGCGGGCAAGGCCAATTACCGCACCTGCTGCAGAAAATGCACCGATCATGCCAACGACAAGTCCGCGAATTAACTTGGTTTCGCTAACTGATTTCCAACCTTCGTGCAGTGACTTTAAAACGTTTTGATCTTTCGCTTTTTCTGCGGCAGCGCCTTGTGGGATTTCTTTAAGTCCCCAGATCGTAAATGCGGCAAAGGCGAAGCTCGCAGCGTTTACATAAAGTGCGATGTCGACGGAATCACCGATTGAGAATGGGAATAGAGATTCAATTGCGGATGCAAAGAGCGTTAAGAGTGAGAAGAGAATCGCAGCAACTGGCGCTGTGCCATAGGCCGCCAAAAGTGAAACTTGGTTTGCACTTTCCAACTTATCTTTGCCGACCAAGTTAGGAACGGTTGCCTCTTTTGCGGGCGACCAGAACAAGGTCACGCATTCAACCAAGATCATTGCGGCGTATAGCCAGAGGTAGGTGTGAACGATTGGAATAGAGATGTAAAGCGCAGTGCGAATAATGTCGGCGCTCACCATTAATTTGCGACGATCGAAACGATCGGCGATAACTCCGGCGATTGGACCTAAGAAAACAGCCGGCAACAAGCGCGCGATGAAAACGCCAGCGATTGCAAAGTTTGCGGTTGCATAAGAACCACCAGAAAGTTGTGCGGCAAGGGCGGTGGTTGCGAGCAGGCCTAACCAATCTCCGAGGGATGAGAAGAGCATCGAGTTCCAGAGCTTGCGGAAAGCGGGGATTGCCAGAACGCTGCGGGTCTCATCCTGCGCCGGGGCGGCAGGGGTGGGCAGGCTGTTAGGCATGTGTGAAGTCTATCTGGCGCGCAGA